>Ga0302326_10000053_pt1 | contig 282942 bp, 239 predicted proteins | sample Palsa_T0_3_FD_202264 | JGI IMG/M metagenome (GOLD analysis project Ga0302326, IMG submission 202264) | Peat permafrost microbial communities from Stordalen Mire near Abisko, Sweden - Palsa_T0_3 | ecosystem: Environmental > Terrestrial > Soil > Palsa > Peat permafrost | place: Sweden: Abisko... | reverse complement strand
GGCGGGTGGCCCAGGCTTTTGATCTCGCCGGTGATCAAGGACAAAGTGGGTGCCCCGTCCTTCGCGTTCTTTGCGAAGGGCGGGCGTCCCAAATCCCCGCAGCGGTGGCTGGATCACGCCGCGCGATCGCGAAACGAAATCTTGGCCCAGCCTTGGTTCACTCGAACCGCTCCGGCTTCGTCCAAAAGATAGAAGCGATAACTGCTCCAGCGCCATTGCTCGGGCGATTCCACCAGCCCCCGCTTCACCGGATTGCGATGCATGTACCGCAACTTTTCCACCCGCTTTTTCGTCGTCCATACGTTGAAGTCGTAGGAGCGCGCCTGCCAGAACGCTCTGCGCTTCGGTTCGTCTTCAAACAGGCTGGGTTGACGCGGGTTCCTCGGTTTGCGCTCGGGTAACAAAGCGCGGGCGGTGCGCTGCTTCAACACTTGCATCACCGTGGAGGGAGTCCCAACTTCTGGTTCGGTCAAAAGCAGGTGAATGTGCTCCGGCATCACAACATACCCGACGACGACGAAGCGATAACGCTGGCGAGTCTGTTCCAGAATCATAAGGAAGGCATCGCGGCTGCGCGCGCTGCCCAGAAAAGGCAAACGGGGGTAGCACGAAGAAGTGATAAAGTGCAGGTGATGAGCGCCGTAGGTCCGATGCAGGCCGCTGGGCATGACAAACCCCATGGTACAGGCAGCATCGTACCCGCCCTTGCAAAGAACGCAAGGACGGGGCACCCACTGTTCCGGATCGGGAAGGAAAAACACGGAAAGCCGGGCCACCCGCCCCCGGTGAGCCTGTCCCGCAGGATTAACACCAAGAACGGAGGAAACCGTGGCTGAAATAGCAAGCTCTGTCTGGTACCAGATTATCGTGACCGACCCTCATGGCCTTTCGGGCGCAAGTGTCGCATCATTTGTTGAACCGATTATTCGCAGGCTTGCGGTGACCGTGGTGGTAGCACTGGACTTGATAGGGGCCTGCCCAGGATTAATGCGACACGAGAAACAAGCGCTTGGACGCGATGAATTCTTACGAAAGGTAGCGGATGCGACTCAATATGATTGGGCTTTCTTTTTGCTCTATTCAAGAACGTCAGGGCCGGAAGGATTAGGGGCCGATAATGACAAAGCTGCCATGCTGAGTGCGGATGCTACGATCAGGCTGGCCGACGATCACTACTTTTATGTTTACACTCGCGATGAGGGCCTTGCGTCTGAGCTCCGGCGCGAGTACCCGGCTGCCGAGTACAAGACCTCAGCGTTTGGGGAGCTAGACATTCCTTACTAGAGCAACGAGAAGGAGGTGTTACGCGGTTAAGAGTTGGCGCAAAATACGGCCAATGACAATACGAAAGAGGGGAACACTACAGTTGGTGCTCTCGAAAAGACTATGACCAATGAGGTTGGCAGCCTGAGTACTCCTAAGAAAGGCAATCCAGACGTGCTGGGAGACGCCAAAGATGCGCTGGCGAATACCCTCATCAACAACGCAAATCTAGATAATCCCGCAAAAGTGGCACCGGCCACGGGGACCGCCTCAACCCAGGACGCACAAATTATGAGGGACGCCGCTACGAACAGAGCGAATGGTGGGGCCGATCCGGTCGAGGGTCGAACGCAGTTTGGAACCACGCACAATCCTAGTATCCAGTCGCGGAGTGCGATGAACCATCTTAAGGGTGCGGCGGGCCGTGAGACAGTATACGAAAAGTTCGGTCCCTTCAGAGACAGCGTCAGTCGGCGACCGACCTGGATCGTTATCTACAATGATCCAGGGCACTAGCTCGCAAGGTCGGAGGACGCTATGAAGAAAATCACGCTAGCGATATCGCTGCTGTTTTGCTTGGGCGCAACCGTTTACTCGCAGGAGCAAACGCCACAACGTTTGCTTCATGCCGCTCAGTGCCTTGAGGCGAAGAAGTTCCTGCCATCCTCGGAAGCAACAAAGCTGACCTTCGGGTACTCTCTCGATGAGAAATCCTATCCGGGTGACAGGGTCATTTACCTGGTTCAGTATGAGGCTCCCGCTCACTCGAATGGGTTGGTTTTTGCGATCTTCCTAACAGAGCACGACGGCCATCAGGCGTTCAATATCCAGAACAACGCCAGCTTTGTTCTGTCCAAGGATGAGCCGAGCGGCGTCTCTTTTGTAAATCCTCCACTTGGCGGTACGTGGACGCAGGAGCACCTTGCAGCGGCTATCAAGGAGATCGAGAAGCAGCCTAGGTTTGCGCTTTCCGTAAAAGACTTATCCGCTGCCGATCCTTCCCTTGTTTGCGAGGCGTACACGGACCCCCAACCGAAGAAGAGTGAAAAGTAGTGAACCGGCTGTGCTCTACTCGCTGATCTGACCGCCGAGCAGAGTACCTGCCGTTGGCGTTTCTGGGCGGGCAGGGCGAGCGATCCGGGAGCGGGCGAGGTCAGGCAGGTACTCTCTCCGGTGCTCGGGTGTTCTGAGAGTTTCTTCTTTAGCCGTGGGTTTGGGTTCTGGCCGCGCCGATCTGTGGCGCGGCCTTGCCGTTTCAGGGTGCTGATCCGTTCCTGATTCCGGGGTGTCCTGGCCCGTCGATCCGCGCCGTGATCCGGGTCCGTTTAGCCGCCCGATGCGGTCCTGATTCGACTGCCGATTGCTGTCCGGGGGCGTGGCGATTCGGGCACGGCGAGGGGTGGCTTTTTCGTGCTCCCGGAGTGCCGTGGCGAGGATGAGGTTTAAAGCCGTGCTTCGCACGGGGTGGAAGGGAGAGACACTCCACCCCTGAAAGGGTGCTGCGCGGTAACTTTGGGTTACCGTGCGCGAACCTGTTGAAAGCAGAGCGGCTAGAGGAAAAATCCTCCGATCCGGTTGCTGTCGAGCAACCGGAAGTTAACGCAGGCGAACTTGTTGATTCTTAAGCGCGGCTGCTAGTCTCGGCTGTGATGGCGAGAGAGGAAGGCCGGACATGGTGAAGCCGCCGCTGCGCACGAAATCCATCGGTTTCAAAGTCAGCGAGGAAGAGTACGCGCGGCTGGAAACGGCGGCGCAGGCGAGCGGACGGACGCTCGGGGAATGGTGCCGCGAGGCGATCCTGCGGGGAGGTGCCAGCGATTCCGAGAGGCACGATCCGGCGCTGGCCGAGATCGTAGGAGTCCGCTTGCTGCTAGTCAACGTGTTGCGGCCCCTGGCGGCAGGCGAGAAACTGGCCCCGGAAGCGTTCGACAAAATGCTGGACCAAATCAGCGAAGTGAAGCACGAACTCGCCGCCAAGTTGCAGCAGGCGGCCCGGAAGAAACCGCAGCCAGAAAAAACCAGCGGCGACGGGAAGCGGTGATCTCCCTTTTTCGCTGGAGAGTGTACGGAGCGCGGGAGCCGCGTCAAGGGTCTGCGCTACGCTCCGATGAACGCGCAAAAAACGCGCGGCCTTGACACGGCTCCCTCTCCGCTCTGTTTGCTTCCAGCTATCGAAAAAATGTGAGAAAGAAAATGGGAGCCGGGGCGCAGCGCGAAGGCAGGATGAGCTAAGACACCATCCCTTGCGCCTTCGGCGCAACGAGAGGCACACAGCCGCAAAGCACGCGGCGTCCGGTGAGCATCCGGGCTTTGTCCGGTGTCTGTCCGGCATCGGTTCGAAGGTTGTTCTAGCGCGAAGCGGTTGCTCCCCGCAAGAATGTGTCGATGGTTTTTAGCAGTGTGTTCTGCTGATGAGCAGGCAGTTTCTCGATCTTCTCCAAACGGCGCAGCACGCGCAAGCTGGGCTTGCGGCGCAAAGAGTGTTGCCGTCCGTTAGGTTGCAGCAGTTCGTCGGCGGTGACCTCCAGCGCGTTAGCAAGCCGCACCACGATATCAGCGTTCAGCCGCAGCCTACCCCGCTCATAATCCGAGATCAAGGTCTGCGAAAGACCGACCCGCTCCGCTAGTTCCACCTGAGTCCAACCGCGTTCTTTCCGCAGACGGGCCAGCTAACTCTGCCATTGTCAGCCGCAACTCTGGCTCCTGCGTTGGGGCTGCTCGCCAGTCTGAAAGGCGACGGGCACGAGGGTCGTATCGTGGAAGACAGCGTCTGGACATCACCATTAAGTTAAAGGGAGGCGGACAATCGTCAAGAACTGGTCAATAGTGAGCATTCCGGAAGGCATTGCTGCTGGATGATAGGTAATGACGATAAGGGACCTGCTCTTCACTCGACCGCCTCCAACTCCCGTACTTCCTGCGGTACAGCAATTTGACAGGTTTCTAAAGTCGATCCGGGAGAAAAACGCATTAGTTCTCGGGGGGGAACTGGAGGAATCTGATGAGCTATACCGAGGCGAGAAACCACTTTGAGACGGGGACACTCAATACCGTTGATAAAGGCGTGATCGAGACTTTAGACGGACGCAAACATTCATGCGAGGAAATCACCGTAACCACTCCGCTTAATCATAAAGTTAAGGTTCGCATGAAGAACCTCGGGGATGATGTATGGGACACAACGCTTGTTTACGTGCGGCAGCCCCATCGGGTTGGAAAATTTAAGGGTTGGGACCACGTAATACAAGCAGCAACCAAGAAGGCGATAGAAATCGCCGATGCGCCACCCTCTCCCGGTCATTTGCGTGAGCGATGACCCCGAATGCGAGAACCCTAAAACAAACAACTAACCTTTGCCTACGACTGCCTACGACGACGTGCTCCTTACCGCCTTTTCCGAGGCATCCTGCCTCGGTGACACCCCAAGGCGCAAATTCAAAAATCGATTCTCCGCTCCAACACCTTACGACTGGGCTGCTGCTTATTCGCGCGGTGGCTGGGCTGTTGGGGGCTTATCGCTATTTCCGGGCGCATCGGCAAGCGGGGCGAGTGCCGCACTTCGGAACATCGCCGGAGCACTCCCAAGGTCGGGCGGAACGAGCCATGCCCTGCGGCTCGGGGAATAAATACAAGAAATGCTGCGGTGAGGCGATGGTGAACTGAACGCTTGTCGCTCGCCCTCGGCTTCGTATCTGATGAATCTTGAAGTGCGATAAAGAGCGTCTAAAGAGGTTGTAGTCACGAAGATCAGGTGAGCAGTCGAGCGGAGATAATGGAGGTCATTCTTATGATCAAGAAAGATGAGATCGCCTACTTGCTTCTGCGCCTCACTCTGGGCGCGAATATTTTCCTCCACGGATTCTCCCGGCTGATCGGTGACCACGCCGTCTTTGCCGCGTACATGGACAAGCAGATGCACAACGCTCCCTTGCCGGGATTCTTGGTGCATTTCGTCGCCGTCGCCTTGCCGTGGTGCGAGGGTATGGTGGGTCTGTTGCTGATCCTTGGGTTGTGGACATCACTCGCGCTGATCGCAGGCAGCCTGCTGATGCTCACATTACAAATTGGGACCTGCTTGGCGCAGAATTGGGATGCCGCCGGAGCCCAACTCATCTATGTGCTTTTGTACTTTGTCTTGCTGACGTATTTGGAGAGGAATCGCTGGTCGATTGATCGGTACATCAAGCAACTGAAAGAGGGAAAGCAACCAAACAGCAATTCCGATGGAGTTGCGGCGGTATGAAAGACCACGACAGAGTCAGGCGGTTTCCGTGTTTTGAGCGCAGCTGAAATTCCGGCCGTTCCCGCTTCAGGGCAGTTTGAGTTCTGCGTAATGCGTCCCAGATAGATTCCTGAGAGTGGCCGCCGCCACTTCTGGTGTGATGTCCCGCTGCGGACTGGCCAGCATTTCATACCCGACCATGAACTTGCGGATGGTGGCGGAGCGTAACAACGGCGGATAGAAGTGCGCGTGAAAATGCCATTCCGGGTGCGCCTCACCGTCGGTGGGCGACTGATGGAAACCCATCGAATACGGAAAGGAGATCTCGAAAAGATTGTCGTAGCGAGTGGTGAGCTGTTTGAAGATGTCAGCCAGGCTGCTGCGCTCGACAGGGTCAAGAGATGCGATGTCGCCGGTATGGCGCCTGGCGAGTAGCAGCACTTCAAACGGCCACACCGCCCAGAAGGGCACGAGGGCTGCGAAATGAGCGTTGTCCAGGACCATGCGCGTCCCGATTTTTGCCTCCAACTGCAGGTAGTCACACAGCAGGCAGGAGCGGTTCTTTTCCAGATAGGCCTGCTGCGATTCCTGTTCTTTGCGGGGCTCATTGGGAATAGTCTGGTTGGCCCAGATTTGCCCATGGGGATGGGGATTGCTGCAACCCATGATCTCGCCGCGATTCTCGAAGATCTGCACGTAGTTCACGTTGGGCAAAGATCCAATCTCATGGTACTGCTGGGCCCACACGTCCACGACTCCGGTGATTTCCGGGACGGTCATACGCGCAAGAGTCAGATCGTGGCGGGGTGCAAAACACACGACCCTGCAAGTCCCGGCCTCAGACTCCGAAAGCAGCAAACCGCGTCCGGACTCATCTTGTCTCATGGCCTGAACGTCGGGTCGTAGGGCCGCGAAGTCGTTGGTGAAGACAAATGTGGTTTCGTATCTGGGATTGCGCGCCCCGCCCGCCCTTTCGTTGCCGGGGCAGAGATAGCAACCGGGATCGTAAGGCAAGGCTGGGGAAACGGCGGCCGCTTCCAGATGACCGAGCCAGGGCCGCTGGGAGCGATGCGGCGACACCAGGACCCATTCCCGTGTGAGCGGGTTGAAACGACGATGAGGCTCTTCCGGAGGATTCTCTGGTTTCATTTAGCGATTCGCCCGTGTTTCCGCGCGGCCTGTTGTTGCCGCCACGACGTGCACTGGCAATGATATCTTGCGCCTTCTGAAATTTCGGCTCCCAGCGCAATTTTCGCCCTGGGTGGGGGCCCTGTGCTTTGGTTCCCCAGTCCAAGACTGGCGGTTTCGGCGCCGCGAATTCCAGGCAATTGGCGGGCCTGACAACTTTCTGCTGCGACGAGATATTGTGTTGTATAGATGCGCGGCCTGATACGCTGTTGTCGTGATTGCGAGTTGAGTTTGCGCACTACCGAAGAAGCTGATCTTTTTTGATCCGGGCAGAAAAATTTCCAGACCGAAATGAGGAACCATGGTTTCAAACAAGGCCCACTGCTGGTTGGCAATTCCCGCTATTCTGATTATTCTCACCATATCTATGCAAGGCAAAACAAGCGTTTCCAAACAAGCTTTCGGACATACCTCCGATGGGACTGCCGTCGATATTTACACGCTGGCAGATGGCAAGGTCGAAGCCCGCGTCATAACCTACGGAGGGATCATTGTTTCGCTGCGCACGCCGGATCGCAACGGAAAGCTCGACGATGTAGTGCTGGGCTACGATTCGGTCGATCAGTATATCGCGCAGACGCCCTATTTCGGAGCGATTATTGGCCGCTACGCGAACCGTATTGCGCATGGCAGCTTCCAGCTCGACGGCAAGACCTATTCCATTCCAAAGAACAACGGCGACAACGCTTTGCACGGAGGAATCCGCGGATTTGACAAGGTGGTCTGGACGGCGCAACAAATCAAGGATGGGGTCGAACTCACTTATGTGAGCAAGGATGGCGATCAGGGTTTCCCCGGCACGCTTACGACGACTGTGCGTTACACCTTGGAGGGAGGCGCGTTGCGGATCGAATATGCGGCGACCACCGATAAGGACACCGTCCTCAACCTGACGAACCATTCCTATTTCAACCTGGCCGGGCAAGGCAAGGGTGATGTTTTCGGTCATGTGGTGAAGATCGATGCTTCCCGCTTCACTCCTGCAGATGCGAGTCAGATTCCTACGGGAGAACTGAAGCCAGTGGAAGGCACGCCGTTCGATTTTCGAACCCCGCATGCTATCGGCGAGCGGATCAACGCGGACGATGCTCAGTTGCACCTGGGCAAGGGATACGATCACAACTTTGTGCTCGATCATGCGCAGGGGCAATTGACCGAGGCCGCCGAGGTGTATGAGCCGACGACTGGCCGCATTCTGCGTGTGCTCACAACGGAACCGGGAGTGCAGCTCTACACTGGGAACAACCTGGATGGGTCGATCACCGGGAAAGAAGGCCGCGTCTATAAACAGTTTTTTGCATTGTGCCTGGAGACGCAACATTTTCCCGACTCGCCGAACCACCCGAACTTTCCAACGACGGAGTTGAAGCCGGGGCGAGCATTTCACAGTGTGACGGTTTTTCAGTTCGAAGCCGGCACGCGCTGACGAAGGTATGTAGCTGTGGCTGACACGGTTCGCGAGAGTCGCTGGGCGCCGTTCACGAGCTCAAGTCTGGATGTTAGATTTCGGTTCCTACACGTGAATATCCGGGGGCAACGCTCTGAGTAGGGCAGGGAAGACGCGTCATCCGGGCGACTTTCGTCTGGCTGAGCCGAATCTAGTTGACCCAAGCCGGCGTGACTTTCTCGTTCGCTGCTGTCAGGGAGCGTCGGTAGCGATGGTCCCCGCCGGCCTGCGCGGCTTTGCCTTCCCGTCCAGTTTTCCGATCGATTTTTCCGTCCCGCCTTCATCCGGCGAGTTCCATCTGCATCCCCACTATCGAGCCCAAAGACCGCTCGATGGGCTGCTGCTCAAGACGCAAGCCGGTCTCGACGAATTCGTCACCGAAAAATACCATGACCAGATCGCCGCGATTCTTGCGGAATGGAGTTCGAACTTGCTCCGATCTCCACAGGATGTGGAGGCGATAAGAACAGTTTTGACGCCGGATTTCTCAGGTTCATCGCTGCGTCCGGTTGATTCGCAGCTGGTGCGGCCCGGCTCGATACTCGAAGTTCACCAGAATAGATTTTCTTCCCAGATCACTCTCGGGCGCGATGCTTTTGTTCCGGAATTGCGAGCGGCCTTGAGTGTCTTCTCTAATATCAGGACCGCGGAATTCCAGGTGACGAGCATTGAGGCGAGTGCAGTGGCTCCCTCTCAACTTCCGGAGAGGCTGCAGACTCGCGTGCGTTACGAGTTGGTGGGATCCGGAAGCGGTTTCTACCGCGAGCAACGCGTGGGGTACTGGGACCTCGAATGGATTTCGTCTGACCCGGCGGCTGGTGAGTTTAGGCTGCGCAGCTGGCGGGCGCTGGATGAGACGCAGAGCCGTTCCGCTGCTGCAGTTTTCGGCGACATCGCAACGGCTGTTCTTGGCGGCAATTCCTCTTATTCAGCTCAAATGCTGCGGGGAGCTGACTACTGGCGAACGGTTCTCGATGGCGCATGCGGCATCGAGATCTACGGACACAACGGGGTTTCGGTCGCCGACATTGACAACGACGGATTCGACGATCTTTATGTTTGCCAGCCCGCCGGGCTTCCCAACCGGCTTTATCGAAACCGGGGAGATGGAACGTTCGAGGACATCACGGAATCGTCTGGCTTGGGGATCCTCGATAACACAGCGTGCGCGCTGTTTGCTGATTTCGACAACGATGGACGCCAGGATGTAGTGGTCGTGCGGGCAAACGGGCCGCTTTTGTTCCTGAACGAAGGCGGAGGAAAATTTCGCCGGAAGCCCGACGCGTTTCAGTTCGCCAACCCGCCGCAGGGAACTTTTACGGGCGCGGCCGTTGCCGACTATGACCGCGACGGATGGTTAGACATTTATTTTTGTCTATACGTCTATTACCAGGGAACCGATCAATACAAATATCCCGTGCCCTATCACGATGCCGAGAACGGCCCTCCCAACTTCATGATGAGGAACCATCGCGACGGAACCTTTCGCGACGTTACTGCGGAGACCGGCCTCAATCAGAAGAACACACGCTACAGTTTCTGCTGCGGATGGAGCGATTACAACCGCGACGGATGGCCGGACCTTTATGTGGTGAACGATTTCGGCCGGAAAAATCTGTATCGCAACAACGGCGATGGGACGTTTACCGATGTCGCTCCGCAGGCGGGAGTGGAGGACATTGGCGCGGGCATGAGCATTTGCTGGCTCGATTACGACAACGACGGCGCCGAGGATATCTACGTTGGTGATATGTGGACCGCAGCCGGCGAGCGAATTTCCGAGCAGGATATCTTCAAGAAAGACGCGCCCAAAGAAGTTCGGGATCTCTACCGGAAGCACGCGATGGGAAATTCGTTGTTCAGGAGCGGCGAACCCGGCGGCGGGACGTTTCAGGATCGAACGAGTTTTGCCGGCGTTGGAATGGGGCGCTGGTCGTGGTCGAGCGACGCCTTTGATTTCGATCATGACGGTTTCCCCGATCTTTACGTTGCGAATGGTATGGTTTCCGGCGACTTCCGGCAGGATCTAAACAGCTTCTTTTGGCGGCAGGTGGTTGCCAAATCGCCTGACCGAGCGAAACCTGCGCATGATTACGAGGAAGGATGGAGTGCCATCAACGAACTGATTCGGGCAGACGGCACCTGGAGCGGGTTCGAGCGGAATGTTTTCTACGCGAACAATCGGGATGGAACGTTATCCGACGTTTCGGGCGTAGTCGGGTTGGATTTTCTTGAAGACGGTAGAGCATTTGCCCTGGCTGATTTCGATCAAGACGGACGGCAGGAAGTGTTCCTGAAAAACCGCAACGGTCCGCAGTTGCGAGTGTTGAAGAACGTGATCGAGACTCTGCCACCCTCGATCGCTTTTCGCCTCCGCGGCACGAAGAGTAACCGGGACGCCATCGGCGCGGCGATTACGGTGGAAACGGAAGCTGGCCGCCAGACTCGAATGCTGCAGGCTGGATCAGGATTTCTTTCGCAGCATAGCAAGGAGGTATTTTTCGGACTGGGAGAAGCCAAGGGTGCGGTACGGGCGTCAATCCGCTGGCCGAGTGGGCTGGTGCAGAATCTTCACGACCTTCCGCCGAATCACAGAGTCTGGGTGGAAGAGGGCGCCGAGCCTGCTCGGATCGATCCCTTCAGAACGCAAACGACATCGCGCAGCCAGTCTGCTGACGCCTCGCCGCAGGAGAAAGAACCACTTCCCACGACAATTGAAACCTGGCTGTTGGCGCCCGTGGCCGCGCCGGATTTCTCCCTGTCCGACCTGGCCGCACGAGCGCACAATCTCGGTGCACTTCGCGGAAGGCCGGTGCTGCTTAATTTCTGGATCACGCAATCGGCGAACTGCTGGGAAGATTTGAAGACTTTCGGCCGCGTCCACGCCCGGTGGGCGGCGGAGGGTCTTCAATTGCTCGCTGTGAACGTTGACGATCCAACTGACGCAGAAGGTCTGGAACGTTTGCATCGCGAGCGCCGTTTTTCGTTCCCTATTCTTCGCGGATCGGATGACGTGGCTGGCATTTACAACATTCTCTTCCGTTATCTGTTTGACCGGCATCGTGACCTTGGATTGCCCACGTCGTTCCTGATCGACGGCCGAGGCGATGTCGTCAAAGTTTATCAAGGGCCTGTGAACCCGGAGCGTGTCGAACAGGACTTTCTGCATATTCCTCGAACCGACCCGGAGCGATTGGCGCGAGCGCTGCCGTTTGCGGGAGTGACCGACACGTTTGAGTTTGGACGCAACCATCTTTCCTATGGCTCGGTGTTTTTTCAGCGAGGCTATTATGATCAGGCCGCGTTGTCGTTTCAGCTTGCGCTCCGAGACGATCCGTCGAGCGCCGAAGCGCTTTACGGCTTGGGAAGCGCCTATCTGAATCAGCAGAAGACGGCGGAGGCGCGCGCGAGCTTCGAACGCGCGGTAAAACTTCCTGCGAGCTATCCCGATACGCTGGCGAACGCCTGGAATAATCTTGGACTGCTGGCCACGCGGGAAGGCCGGGCGGAAGAAGCGATACGTTGCTTTCAGAAAGCTTTGCAGCTAAGTCCCGATCATTTGATCGCTCTCAACAATCTGGGCAACGCGTATCGACTGGTCAAGAACTGGGGCGAGGCGCGCCACACATTTGAGCGGGCTCTTGAGGTCAGCCCGGCGGATGCCGACGCGAACTACGGCTTGGGAATGGTGTTCGCGCAAGCGAATGACACCGCGCACGCCTACGAATATCTGCAGAGAGCTTTGCAGTCTCGGCCCACGTATCCAGAGGCCCTGAACAACCTCGGAATACTTTATTTGCGAACGCAGAGGCGGGATGAGGCGGTCGCCAGTTTCAAGCAGTGTATCCGCGTTGCGCCGGACTTCGATCAGTCGTATCTGAACCTGGCCAGGGTCTATATCGTGGAAGGCGCACCGGACAAAGCTCGCGCTGTTTTGCTCGATCTTCTCAAGCGACATCCAGAGCACGCGCAGGCGCAGGAGATGCTGGCGCAGCTTAAGGGTCGGAATCGCGGGACCTAGATTGCTGCCCCGCGCGATTTCTACCGCTTTTCCGAACCAAAAACCCCCGCCCCCTTGCGTCTCCGATTACACTGTTTCCCTGGGGAATCCCCCACCGATAAGGAGAATCACCTATGAAACGGGCCCTCGCAGTTACGTTGTTGCTTATGTCATTCGCATCAGTAGCTTTGGCCGACGGACCGGATCTTCCCCCGGCAAACGCTGAGAGGCTTCTCAAGCCGTCTGTGGTCCTATTGGCCGATGGACCGGATCTTCCCCCGGCGAGCCTGCATAATGCGGTCAAGCCGGAAGTCGAGGTCTAGCAGATTTATTCTCGAAAGCCGGGGGCAGATGCGATAATCTGCTCCCGGCACTATGAGCCTACTCTTGCGGTACATCCCGCTGGGCCTTCTGGCATTATTACTCTGGGTATTGATCCGAAGGCGCGCATATACCGCGTGCCCGTGGTTTTTTGCGTACGTAGCCTTCGGCGTCGTCGCCGGCATGGCTCGGCTTGCCGCGCGTCTTTCGATCATGCGCAATCCGGTAATCTATACCGGCACCTACTGGATCACCGAGGCTGGCTACGATCTTCTGGGAATGCTGGTGATGTATGAAGTACTGCGAGTGGCCCTCGGGAATCTGACCCGCGCATGGTGGGCCCGCCTCATATTTCCGGCGGTCCTTGTTGCGGGCATAGGCATGAGCATAACCCGGGCGAACGTCGTTCCGTCGCGGCTTAGCGGCATCGAGTTCTATATTGCCGTCGGCGAAATTGCTGTGCGGTTCGTGCAAGTATTCGTCTTTGCCGGATTAGTAACCCTTGTCCCACTTCTTGGCCTCAAATGGCGACAGTATCCTTTTGGCGTAGCCACGGGATTTGGCCTTTACGCCACAGTAATGCTCCTCACCACGACCAAGTTTTCGGATTTTGGAACGAGATTCAAATTGTTGTGGGGATGGACCTCACTTGTGGCATACTCTGTTGCCGTGTTGATTTGGATATGGTTTTTTAGCGTGCCGCAAAAGGCACAGACCCCGAGTTCGGAACTATCGGCCCCTTCCCCCGGTGATCTGAAGCAATATAAGGACGCGTTACGGAGGATGCGCTAGGTTATGTTCTCAATTATTTTCACCTGGCTGATCGTTGCGTGGGGCGCTCTGTCCTGCATTTACATGCTGCGTTGCGCCTGGACGCGCTTTCCCAAGCGTGACGTCGATGCCGATGACGTCATTCCCTTCCTCTACCCGGTGGACGTTTCGCTGGCGGAGTCGCTGCTCGATCCGGCGACCGAGTTTGAATTCCGCTGGAAACTCAGCCCGCCGCAGTTCCGCGAGGCGCAGCGCAAGCGGATGCGCTTGTACCTGGAAGTGACACGCCGCATGGCTCACAACGCCACTGTGCTGGTGCGGTATGCCGACGCGGAAAAGAACAGCCCCGACCCTCGCCGTGCCAGCCTGGCTTCCGCCTTGCAAGAGAAGGCAATCGAGGTCCGTCTTTATTCCTTGCTCGCCGGAATCAAGCTCCGCTTCTCGTTGTTGCTGCGGGCGGATATCCTGAACTCCATGCCGGTTCTCGCGCACCTGCGCACGGCGGGGGAGATCGATGGCCTGCAATCTTACGGCGCCTTGAAAACCGCGGCTGCGGCCTTTGTGCGGTTGCCGCCCGACGAAATAGAATCGCTGACGCGCAACCTCTGAGCGAGCTGACACGCGTTGCTCTCGTTAACGGCTGGGCGCAGCCGCTGGCTCCGGCTTGTCTTCTCCCCTCGCGCCGCCCACCGAAGTGCTGATACTCTTTTAAGAACCAATGGCAAACTGCATTCGATGTGGCCGTCAGCTTCCCGGCTTTAGCTTCGGCAAGAAGATCTGCCAGTGGTGTGTGCGGCACGAAGCTTACCAGCGCGGCGAACTGGCCGATGATGCACCTCAGCCCGTCATGGCCGCCCCATGGGTACGGCGTGAAAGCAGCGTCGGCCTCACTCAGGTCATCCTTGGGATAAATGTTGCCGTATTCCTCGGCATGGTGATCGCCTCCGGAAATCCAGCCGCGTTCGGCAATCCTATGCAGGAGTTCTCGACCCCGGAGAGCCTCCGGTGGGGCGCCAATGCGGGTCTGCTTACGTTTTCGGGTGAATGGTGGCGGCTATTGACTTGCGTTTTCGTTCACGGCGGGCTGCTTCACATCGGGTTCAACATGTGGTGCCTGTGGAATCTGGGCGATCTCTGCGAATCGCTCTATGGACGCTGGACCTACGCCGCGGTCTATCTGATCTGCGGGGTGGGAGCCAGTTTAGCAAGCGCAGCGTGGAACCCTTACCGGCCGAGCGTGGGTGCCTCTGGAGCCATCTTCGGTCTTGCCGGGGCGCTGATTGCCGCTTTCAAGTTGGGCGAGTTTTCCGTGCCGCGTGCCGCGCTCGCCGGTACGCTACGCAGCTTGGGCGCCTTCGTGGTCTACAACCTGATTTTCGGGTTCGCAATGCCCGGCATCGATAATACGGCGCACATCGGAGGTTTAGTTACCGGATTAATTGTGGGTGCGCTCATCGCCGTCGTCGCTCCGTACCATGACCGGCCGCTGCGCCGGGTCGCGGTCTTTCTTGTGATGACGATCGTGCTGGCGGGCGTCGCGGTGGGGTCGGCGCGTCACTACGGTTTTCCGCTGCGGATTGGACGAACTCATCTCGGGCAGGCTGACAGCGTCCCTGAGAGCGATTCTACCCAGGCGATCACGCACCTGCAGAAGATCGTCCAGCAGCGTCCTGACTTTGTGCCGGCGCAGTTAGCTCTGGCGCAAGCTTATTTCAGCCAGGCGGACTACGGTCAGGCGGAAACGGAGCTCAAGCATGTGCTCCAGCTCCAGCCTGAACACGCCGATGCGCGCATTTTGTTAGGGATGGTGTACCTGAACCAGAATCGTCCGCAGGACGCGAAAGATACCTTCACCCGGTTGTTGACGCAAGACGCGAACAACGCCGACGGCCACTTCGGTCTCGGGCTGGCGCTAGCCGCCGAACAGAACCATCAGGCCGCGATCGAGGAATATAAGACCGCGCTCCGGCTTGATCCGCAAATCAGCGGAGTCAACTATAACCTTGGAGTCTCCTACGCGAAGCTAGACCAGTACGACGATGCGATCGCCGCCTTCCTCAAAGAACGGGAGCAAAGCGGCGATACTTACGACATCGAGACCGCGCTGGCCTCCGCCTACCAAGCCAAAGGGCTGACCGGACAAGCCGAGGAAGCCAGAAATAAGGCAAAGCAACTGAAGGACCGCTAAGCTGGTCGATGAAGATCGATCGAGGAGCGAAAGGCGAATCTCTGGGGCCGATTAGCCGTCGGCTTTTTTGACGGCGAGTTCTGCGCCCTGGAATCCGATGCGGCTGTGGGTGCCGTCGCAGAAAGGTTTGTTTACCGAACCGCCGCAGCGGCAGAGTGAGAACGCCGGTTTGCCAGTGAGGTCGTAGGCTGTGCCGTTGGCGTCGACGAGTTCCACCGAACCTTCGGGAGCTTCTACGCGGAAAGGGCCATTCGGACGGATTGTTATCTTTACTTGAGCCATGAGTTCGATTCCTCCAACCTTGCGGGTTTCTAGTAAGGCTACAAAGATATCACTAAGCGGGGAAGCGCGTCGCGAGGACCGCTTCGAGCAGGGCCGCGAATCAGCAAGTCGTCGTCAGGCTCATGCAGCGGCGGCCCGATAAGGCTGGGCCGCTGGACAGCCTCCTTCGACAAGCTCAGAACAAGCTCTTCGACTTCGCTCAGGGCAGGCTAGGGGGGCTGTCCCCACATGATTTGGAGGTTAGGCGGCCAGGGAGTTTGCGGGCAGCAGGCTACGATAGAGTTCGAGGTAGTCGTCGGTCATGCGTTTGGTGGTGAAGCGTTCGCGGGCACGGGTGTAGGCGAGTTCGGCGTAGGCACGGCGCAGCGAACGGTCAGCATCAAGCTGGCGAAGTGTTTCGGCAAGGCTGTGGGCGTCGTTGGTGCGGAAGTAAAGAGCAGCGTCGCCCCAGACCTCGCGGAAACTGGGGATGTCGTTGGCGACGATGGCGCAGCGGGATAAGGCCGCGTCGAGAGGCGCGATGCCCAGCGGCTCGTAGCGTGCCGTGGCGGCATAGACCGCGGCGCGGCTGTAGAGAGCGCGCAATTGAGCGTCGGTCTGCGGGCCCCGGATGGCGACACAACTCTGATCCGTGGAGACTTTCACGTCGGCGCGGATGGGAATGCGCGGCACGGGCACCGTTTGCTCGGCGCCCACGATGCAAACCGAGAACGGATGCGTCTGTTGCGTAAGCAGGAAGACCTGCTTGCCGGCATCGAGCAGGCGGCCGACGGAGAGCACGGAATCGTCCTTGCTGATATAGGGATTGAAGAAGATGGGATTGCGGCCGGGATAGATGACGGCCTCGCGGCGCGGCCGGGTGTAGGTAGCGCGCAGAGTGTCAAGCATCCAGGCCGAGGGCGCGACCACGGCGTCGGCCGCAGTAATGCCGCGGATGATGGTGTCGCGATACCACTTCAGCCAGCGGGTAGGGCGCGGGGAGTGGCCCTGCACGGCTTCGGTCCAGGTGATGAGGTCGCCGTGGGCCATGACTACGCGGGGAAGATCGACCGGGAGATTGCCGTGGCAGAACTGGTGAAGGTGAAGCAAGTCGGGTCGAACTTCGCGGATCAGACTCGTGAGGAACTCCGAAGATTCCGGCAAGTCCTGACGCGCCTCCTGCATCCATTCCAGGCGGAAAGCGGTGGGCCGATACTCGAGGCCGTGAAGAAGATCCATCCAGGCGGTCTGGTCGGGCAGGGGGATTTCGCCGAACGTGACCAGCGTAACCCGAACGCCACGAGTGACCAGCCCGGTGACCAGCTCGCGGGTATAGGTCCAGGAGCCGGACATGGTATCGGCGGTGACAAGAACGTGCACAGAGTCTCCGGGAGAGAGAGTGCAGGATGCCGCGGTGGATGCTGGAATCCGGCGTGATACGCTGGCCTATTCTAGTGCGAATGGGGTGAGACTCGGGAAATTATTTTATGGGGAGGCGTCTGCAAAGTCTTGCACACGGGCCACGAATGCGGCGATAAGGCGGCGTTGGAACTGCGGGGGACAGCGTGAGAAGAGCGAGTGCGCTAGTTCGCGCCCAGCCGTTGCCGCATGTCGCGGGCAAGATTGTCGATGAGGCGGATTTTTTCCGCGGCGGGGGCGGGAACTTCTGGCACCGACATGGCCAACTCGCAGGAGAGAAGCATGGCCGTGAGCGATTCACACATTTCGCTACGAATCTGTTGCTCAACCGAGCGGCGGGCCTGAGTTTCCTCGCGCTTGCGGCGGTGCAATGCGGAGCGAACTTCGCGCAACAGCCGCTCCATGCCGCTGATTGCAAAGTTGAGGTAGACGGGAAAGGCCGTGCCTAGATGCTCAATTACCTGGTCGCTTTCGGTGGGATCGTTCTCTAAGAGGAATTGATCGAGGACCACGGCGGAGTAGGACTGTTCGCGAAGCCGGGCCACGGCTTGCTGCAGATTTTCTGCCCAATGGGTTTCATTGCCGGTGGACTCTTTCAACGCGACGGCGCACTCTTGACCGCGTACCGAAGGTGTGATGAGTAGAATCATGCCCTTTCTATAGCACGCGAACCTCCACCGACTAGGGCATTCAAAACAAGAGGGCTTACAGAGCTATGTACGAAAGGCTCTTCCCCTTGCAGACCGCCAATGGGTCGAACCTCATTTCATATTTGGACCCAGCCTTGGTCATCTCGACATTCGCGACTGAAACAGCGCGCGCCTAGACCTGCGCCGCGTAATCTTTCAGCTTGCGGTAGAGAGTCGTCTTGCCGATGCCTAGCAGGCGTGCGGCCTGCAGTTTGTCGCCGTTCAGCTCCGCAATGGCGCTGAGAATGGTCTGTTTTTCCAGTTCCGCCATGGGGACGATTTTGTTTTGGGTATGTCCGTTGCCATTGCCCGCGATCGCGATGCGCGTGCTGGACATGGGCGGCGGAAGATCAGGAACATGAATCGTAGGTCCGCTGGTAAAGGCGCAGGTGCGTTCCAGACAGTTTTCCAGCTCGCGGACGTTACCCGGCCAGTCGTAGGCCAGCATGACCTTCAGGGCCTCATCGCTGAGATTTTTCTCCTGCCCCGCGGCGCGCGAGCAGCGCTCCATAAAATGGGCGACCAGCAGAGGGATATCCTCGCGACGTTCCCGCAGGGGCGGGATGCGCAGACTGAGAACGTTAAGCCGGAAATAGAGATCACGACGGAAGGCGCCTTCCGTCACCGCCTGCTCCAAATCGCGGTTGGTGGCGGCCAGAATGCGGACGTTGATGGGAATACGGCGCGTGCTCCCCACCGGACGGATCTCTTTCTCCTGAATGGCGCGGAGAAGTTTGGACTGGAGGTCGACGGGAAGCTCACCGACTTCATCGAGAAATATGGTTCCACCGTCGGCAATAGCCAGCAGTCCGTCCTTGGCTTGATTGGCGCCGGTGAAGGCGCCTTTGACATAGCCGAACAGCTCGCTTTCGATCAGCGTGGGCACGAGCGAGCCGCAGTCGACGGGAATGAACGGCTTGTCGCGGAAGGGTCCGGAGTAGTGGATAGAGCGCGCGACCATTTCCTTGCCGGTGCCGCTCTCGCCCAGAATCAATACGGGGTGAGAGCTGTTGGCGGCTTTGGCGATGATGCGGTAGAGCTTCTCCATCTCGGGAGCGCGGCCGATCAGGCCGCCGTAGCCCTGTTTGGACTTGAGCTTCTCGCGCAGCATGCGGTTTTCGGTTTTAAGCTTGAGGTGGTTGGATACGCGCTCCAGCAAAAGCCGGAGTTCGTCGGCGCTAAAGGGCTTGGTGACGTATTCGTAAGCGCCATTTTTCATGGCTTGCACCGCAGATTGCACGGTGCCGTAGCCGGTCACGACGATCACGATCGCATCGGGATGCTGGGCTCTAATGCGGCGCAGAGCCTCCAGTCCTCCAGCGCCCGGCAGGCGCAGATCGAGCAGAATGGCGTCGATAGTTTGGGTCTGCAACAGGCGATAGGCGTGCTCGGCGGAATCGGCGACGTGAGCCATGAAACCGAGGGACAGAGCGACCTCTCGGCATGCGTCGCGGATCGATCGCTCGTCGTCGACGATGAGAAGGTTCAAAAAGTTGGCGGCCAGTATCTGGGGAGTGGGGAGCGTGGGAGCGATAGCTGTGGAGGTCATAAGAGTGATTCCTTCTTGATTTCCTGAAATGGTGTTGGCGATGGTTCCGAATGTGGATTAGCCGCGTCCAGAAAATCTGGGTCGGTGCGCTGGGATGCCCGGGGAAGCAAGATCATGACGCGCGTTCCGCGCCCCGGTTCGCTTTCAAGGTGAACCAAGCCGCGATTGGTGGTGACGATGCTGCGGACGGTAGTTAATCCCAATCCGGTACCTTTGCCGGAGCTTTTGGTGGTGAAAAAAGGTTCGAAGAGATGCTGGCGTGTTTTCGCGTCCATGCCGCGACCGTTGTCGCTGACCACGAGAAGAACGCAGGGAAACGCGGCGGGGGGGCGCGGAGCCGGCATTGACCCGGTTACGGTCTGAAACTCGCAGTTACTGGTCTCGACCACGATCTGACCGCCGTTGGGCAGGGCATCGCGGGCGTTAAGGACAAGGTTAAGAAAGATCTGCTGGGCCTGTGCCTGGTCGATCTTGACCAGACCCAGGTCTGGATCGAGACGCAGATCGAGTGCGATGTTCTCGCCGATCAGGCGAGTGAGCAAGTCCCGCACGGCCACGGCGACTTGGTTGAGGCAGAGGGGGCGAACCTGAGCAGCTTGCGGCCGGGCGAAAACAAGCAATTGCTGCACCAGCCCGCTGGCCTGCACAATGTTGGCGCGGATTTCGTCGGCATATCTGCGTCTTCGGTCGCGCGGATCCAGAGCGGAGAGCAGCAGATCGCAGTAGAGCGTGACCCCGGTCAGAAGGTTGTTGAAGTCATGGACTACCCCGCCAGCTAGGCGGCCGACCGCTTCCCATCTCTGAGCCTGGATCAGGCTTTCCTCGGCGGGGGCGGCACTGGGTTCTGCGATGAGCAACGCATGGGATGGTTCTCCGCATCCGGGAAGTCGCCATACGGTCCAGTTCGCGATGGCCAGCCCCTGCGCGGCATTTGCCCCCGGGAGGCGGATGCTATCGCGGGATGCATCCATCAGGTCCCGTACCAGCGGCTCGATTGTGCCGTGGTCTTGCGGGGGGATTAAATCGTGAAGCCGTAACGAGCGTTTGTCACTCAGGCGGGGGCGCAGAGCGTGCTCGAAGGCGGGATTCATCTCCACGATCACTCCCTGCCGGTCACAGCAGGCTGCGGCGACGGGAGCGAGTGCAAAGATGGAACGGAAATCAGCTCTTGCGTTCCCTGCCGTCGACAGCTCCGAAAGCGGAAATGGGGTTGCGGCGCTCATAACTGATACTGTGCCGTGGGAAGAGTTCCGAAAGGAACACCGAGATGGGCGGTCTGATACTTCGGTGTTCCCGAAACGGGATCGGGCTGGATCGATGTGATGATCCGGCGCCGTCGGTTAGCTCTCCCCGAGCAGGCTCTTTCTTGATGCGGTCCCACTATAGGAGGCCCAATCTGACACTGCGAAGGGCAGACGTCACTTAATTCGGAAATAATTCTGTGGAAAACGTGGAAAAAGACCTTAGATTGTTGAAGATAGAGGGAAGAGAATTAAACATTCAAAGGCTCGTAGCAGCGAAAATATGGCATAAGAGTAGCGGGTTACTCGTTAGGCGGGCCGGGATTTTGACGATTAGCGATTGAACTCGGATCATTGAGAGCGACGGGCGCAGTGAGCCGGAAGGTGAGGGGGCGGCCTTTCTGCACGCGGAAGTCGCTTGACCGTACTCTGGATGCAGCGTCGACAGAGGCGGCGCTCGACTGGAATGTTCCGCGGGCAAACAGGCTGGAGGTCTGAAGCGCCACTGCCCGGCCATCGAGGGTGAGTGCACTCAAAGTCAGCCGAACGTATCCCGGATCGGGGCTCAGGCCGGGCCGGGCCGCGGGGGGTTGGGCCGACTCGACGCGTCCGCTGACCGGAGTGCCGCGCTCGACCAGCGTATTTCCATCGACGGTGAGAGGACCGGCGACTGACGCGGTGAATGGGTCGCCAGCACTGACGTGCGAGGTGGAGAGCGAGCTCTCCATCCGTATGGTGATAAGCGTCCCTGCTGGCAGGCTGCGTGCGGCTGCCAGTGAGTGGAAGGGCGTACCGTTGTCCCGCTGATGATCGGCCGGCATCGGGGGCAGCGCGTTGTCGGCATCGGATGTGCGGTCAGGATTCGGATGAAACGGAAGGTTTTGATCGCTAGGGCCAGCGGGCGAGCTGGCGCCGGTCTCAGTGCCGTGAGGAGCGTTGGGACGACCGCAGCCCAGCGCTAGGCTCAGCGCAAGGCAGAACACGATCCAGGCCAACACAGGCCCTGCGCTCCTTCGCGGTGTCGCCATTGCATGCATGGTCGCCCGATTTTCGGTTAGAGAGTAAGTGGCAAGTGAAGTACCACATCAGCCCTAAGGAAATCAGTCACATACGAATGGTCATGGAAGCCTGCCCGTGTAGAAGTTGCGCGCTTCGCAGCCGGGATGTTCACGGAACGCATTTTTGCAGGCGAGCCGAGATCCAAATTTCCTAGAAAGAAATCGCGGAGGACCCGAAGGTCCTCCGCGAGAGTTTTTTCGTACGCTGCGTCTGCGCCGCTACGGCTTCTTCTTCGGCGCGGGCTTGGCCACTTTCTTTTTGGCTTCGCCTTCCCGGCCGCCGATCAGAGTCAAGGCGTCGGTAGCGTTGAAGGGGTATTGGCGAACCGACGTTTGGCCCGTGGTGCTCAAAGTGACGTCCACGCGACGATTGCTCGCCATCCTGATCGTCACAATGTTCCTGAGAACCCTGGCCCGCTCTTCTGAAGTCAGCTCGGGGTTACTATCCACCTCACCCTGCACTTCTTCATCGGTCAGGTTGTGTTCCTTGCCAAACGCCTTGGTATCGATGCTGGCCTCGGGAACGCCCTGTTCGATCAGGAAGCTCTTGGTGCGGTTGACACGGCGCTCGGAGAGCGCCTGATTGTATTCCACGGAGCCACGATGATCAGCGTGGCCTCCAAGAATCAAGTGCGCATCCGGCTTCAGTTGGAGATATTCCTTGAAGTCCGCAGCCAGAGCGATCAGCGTCTTTTGTTGACTTGCCACCAGACCACCTTTGGGATTTGCAATCTTCGGGTAGTCGGTCACAAAGTAAATGCTGTGCAACGAGAGCCGGGCTTCCAGTCGCACCACTTCGGGATTGACAGGCGCTGGCGGCGGATTCTCGATCGTCACTTGCGTGGTAGCTTGAGCGGTCAGACCGCGCGAGTCGGTGCAGGTAGCGCCGACGGTGATCGGACCGGGCGACGTGTCAGTAGTGTTCAGCGCAGCCGAACTGCCGCTGCCGGAAACGGTTCCGCTGCTGGCCGTCCAGCTGGCGACCGAAACTGGGACGCTGTCCGGGCTGGAGCAGTTGGCCGATAAGCTCACCGTCCCACCCGCCGGAAGGCTCGTCGGGTTGGCAGAGATGGAAACCGTCGGCGGGTTCTTGGGCGGCAACGGCTTTACCGTATAGGTCGCCGAGCAGCTGGCTTCGTTGTTGTTCTTCGCCCTGGCATCGGTCGCATGAGCCGTGACGGTGTAGCTGCCGGGAGCTACGTTCGTGGTGTCGATCTGCGCGGTGGTGTCTTTGCCGGTGAGTTGGCCTCCGTTGCCCGACCAGGCGTATGTAACCGTGTGCTTGGGGTTGAAATTGCTGGCGGTGACGGTCGCCGTGATGGGCTCACCGACCATCACTTCGGTCGGCTGCACCGCGCAAGCCGCAGCAGGTACGAGCTCAGGCGCTCCTCCCCAATTGAAAACAAAGCCAGTACGCAAGCGGACTCCCTCAAATTCGGGATGCTGCAAGTTGTTGGGATCCATGGGGGCAGCGAAACTGGAGTAGTTGTGGTGGCCCCAGACGTAGTCGGCTTCAAACAGACGGAACGAAAGCCACTTCCTAATCGGCAGATCCATGCCGCCGCCCAAAATGGCCCCAATTCCGTTGCTTCCATCGAGGCCGCTCACCGACACCCGGTTCAAGCTGATCAGGGAGTGCAAGAAATAATTTGCGCCATCGGTGCGCCACATGAAGCGTGGGCCCACCGAAGCCGTGGTCTCGTAATTGCTGCTCCCCCAGTTATGACCGAGATCGGCTTCCAGCCCCAAGTGCGAGTCGAGGTTGTAGGTGAGAGCGGTGCCGAAGCCTCTGGACATATCCGGGACATTGAAGCCAACGGGATTGTTGAAGTCCCCGAAAGGAGTGGGCACGGTCCCGCCGGGATGCAGCCACTGATATCCCACAAACACGTCCCACTTTGGATTCGAGTCACTCTGCGCGAACGCTGTGCTCGAAACGAGTGATAAAGCCAAGATCGCTAAAAGACCGACTGTTACACGGCCTCTGCTAAAACCAGAACAAAGTGACATTCCATCCTCCAAATAGATACGCGACTGCATCGGCGCTTCGATGCGCCGACCGCGCTGCAAACGTGACGTTACGGTAATCTTCGGAACTAGGCCCGTTTTGGAACTGGCAATTCTAACGCACGGTATGGGCGAATTCAAACTATGACAGCGTCTGACGAACCGATGTGTTCGGTTTTGCACACTATCTCTCTTGGGCATCGGCAACAGCATACCTTGATAAACGAAAGGTAGTAAAAATACTACAGGGCGCGGGCGGCTTTCAAGGATTTCCTGCGCATTCGCCGTCACCCGAAACTTAACTTGTTCCGTCTCAAATTGACATAACAGACCTTGCCCGGTAGGAAGCTGCCCGCGTATGGTTGTAATCTTGGGATTTGGGACGACAGACTGCTGAACGGAACCATTGAAGACGCGGGCGAAACCATAGGGATGAATCACGAAAAGATACTAATCGTCGAAGATGAAGAGAACGAACGCACGGGCCTCGCGGAGTTGGTTTCTTCCTGGGGTTACCGGGCCGAAACGGCTCGGGATGGCGTCGAGGGATTGGAGAAAGCCACGCAATGGACTCCCTCCATCGTCGTTACCGATCTCAAGATGCCCCGCATGGGCGGCATCGAACTGCTGGAGCGGTTGGCGGAACAGACGCAAGCCATGGCAGTAATCCTGGTAACGGCTCAGGGAACGATCGATAGTGCGGTGCAAGCCATGCGCCTGGGAGCGTATGACTACATCACCAAGCCCATCGACACCCAGCGGCTGCGCGCCATGTTGCAGAATGCATGCGCATTGCTGGGCACCCGCGCCGAACTGGAAACCACGCGCCGTAGGCTGCGGGATTCCGGCTCTTTAGGCCAGCTCCGCGGGACATCGCGCAAGATGCAGGAGATTTTCCGGCTCATCGAGTTAGTGGCCCCGAGCACGGCGTCCGTGCTGATAACGGGAGCGAGCGGCACCGGCAAAGAACTGGTGGCTCGCACCATCCATCAACTGAGTCCGCGGCGTGACCGGCCCTTCGTCGCCATCAACTGCGCGGCTATTCCTGAAACGCTGATTGAAAGCGAGATCTTCGGCCATGAAAAAGGCGCTTTCACGGGAGCGCTGGAACGGCGCACGGGATGCTTCGAGCTGGCCGAAGGGGGCACGATCCTGCTCGATGAAATCGGTGAAATGCCGGTAGGAACGCAGGCCAAGTTGCTGCGCGTGCTCGAGGATCACAAATTGCGCCGCCTGGGCAGCAAAGTGGAGACTACGGTGGATGTGCGCGTGCTCGCCGCCACCAACAAGGTTCCGGACGATGCGGTTGCATCCGGTGAATTACGGAGCGATCTTTATTACCGGCTGAACGTCTTCAACATCCACATGCCACCGCTGCGTGAGCATAAGGAAGATATTGGGGATCTGGTGCAGCTACTGCTTTCGGAGATGAGCGCGAAGCATGACCGAAAAACCGTTGCCGTCAGCGAAGCGGTGCTGAATCTGTTCAACAACTATACCTGGCCGGGGAACGTCCGTGAATTGCGCAACACGATTGAGCGTGCCGTGATTGTGTGTGATGGCGGGATGATCGAAACCAAGCATCTGCCGCCCGGATTCGGCCACACCATCCTGCGCACGACCGCGAATGATCCGGATGCCATTCGGCTGGGCGTTGGCACTACGGTGGGCGAGGCGGAAAGGATGCTTATCGTCAAAACGCTCGAGTCCACCAGCAACAACAAAACGCGAGCTGCGGAAATTCTCGGTATAAGCTTGAAAACGCTTCATAATAAACTGAAGGAGTACGGCAGCAGCAGCAACGCGGATGCGGAACCTGGCAAGGAGGAATCTTAAAGCAGTTGCCAAATGGCCAGTAGCCAGTTACCGGTAGAGCCTCTTTCCCAAGCAAACTAGCAGCCCCCCTCCGCTGCGCTGCTCCGACTGGCAACTGGCAACTGGCCGCTGGCAACCGGCAACTGCTTCCCCGACATGCGACGTAAAGTCATCATCGTGCTCGCCATCACTTTCCTGGTGACCGTGATGGTGGCTGCTTTCTCGTATCTCTATATCTCGCAGATTCTTCGCCTGCGCATCGACAGTACTTACGAAAGCGCCGACCGCCTGACCAAGCAACTCGCCTACTTCGCTGAGAATGACCTGCCGGACTTGACCAGCACGCGCATCGACACCGACGACCCCGTCGCGGTGCGGCGAGCGCTGGCCGAGTATCTGCCGATGGATACGAATCTCTTGAACAATCTCGAATCGGAAGTGGACCTTTGGCCTTACATCTATGACGCCTCGGTTTTGGACTCGAATGGCAAAGCGCTGCTCCACTCGAATGCGCAGTTCGTGGGCAAGCACATTGCGGTACGGCCGAATTTTATCGAGGTCAGGAACGCCCGGTTTTTTCGGCAACTCCGGTTGGTGTACAAACCCGCGGCGGTTTATGACGTGAGTTATCCGCTACAACTGAATGGAGAACCTTTTGGCACCATCCGCATCGGGGTTTCCACGGTCTTGCTCAAGAGTGAAATCACGCCCCGCCTGATGCACGCGCTTTATTTTTCCATCGCGTCGATTTTCGCTTCCCTGCTGCTTGCCGCAATGGTTTCCAATGTGGCTCTCGGACCGCTCAGAAAGATCAGCCTTAACCTGGATAGCGTGAGTTCGGGCACGGCTGAAGCACTCTCGGGTAACGAGTCGGAACACGACGAATTCGGACTAGTCACGCTGAAAATCGCCAACCTTGGGCGGCAGATGCGCGACACCAAGGAAATCTTTTCCGCGTTAAAAGACAACGTGGACCAGCTGATGTCGAAACTGCAGGATGGCTTGATGCTGTTCACGCGCGACTCCAGAGTGGTGCTGGTGAGCGCGCCGGTGGAGCGTTTCGTCGGCCGGCCTCGGGGAGAGTTGCTGGGCAGAAGCGCGCGGGAGATATTTTCCCGCGATTCTAGTCTGGGAGCGCTGGTGCTGGATGCTTTCGAGCGTAAGCGTCCGCTCCTGCAACGCGAGTTTGTCGCTGCCGGCGGCAGGCGCGTGCAGGTATCTTTGGATTTTGTTCAGGAGAAAGGCACCCAGATCGGGGCCTTGCTGATCATGCGCGACGCCGAATCGGTCCAGCGGATTGGAGACGAAATCGAGATGTCACGGCGCCTTTCGGCCAGCGGACGCGTGACCGGCGGCGTTGCCCATGAAGTAAAAAATCCGATCAACGCCATCGTGCTCCACCTGCAGCTCTTGCAGAACAAGCTGGCGCAACTGGACCCGGACACCCGCCGGCACATGGACATCATCGGCAGCGAGATTCAGAGGCTCGACCGGGTGGTGCAAACCCTGGTGGACTTCATGCGCGCTCGCGAGTTGCATCTTGAGGAAGTGGATTTCCGCCGTCTGCTCGATGACGTCGCGCTGCTCGCGGCCCCGGACGCGGAGCGTCACGGCGTCATGATCAACCGTGCCATGGCGGAGGAGCGGCTGCCGATCAAGGCGGACCTCGACTTGATGAAGCAGGCGCTATTGAATGTGGTGCTCAACGGGGTGCAAGCCATGCCGCAGGGAGGGCCGCTTACCATCTCGGCACGACGCGAGGGTAATGCCGTGGTGGCCGAAGTCCGTGACCGCGGCGTCGGCATCGCCGAAGACTTGCATGAGAAGGTTTTTGAGCTTTACTTCACCACGAAGAAAGATGGCAACGGCATCGGCTTGGCGCAGACCTACCAGATCCTGCACTGGCATTACGGGTCAGTAGAATTTGAATCGACGGAAGGAGAAGGCACCACGTTCCGCTTTCGGATTCCGATCGCTGGCTCGATGCTAGATGCGGAGCTGGAAGCCGCGGCTGACTCCGAAAACCTCTTGTCGAAACCCAGAACTTGAGTTACTTCCCGTAAGTCTCCAGGGCGTAAAATTCAAACAGTTTGGTCGCGCTCTGGATTGGTTTATGACTCTGGCCGCAATCCTCGTGGTTTATCTTCTGAGCCTGGGATGCTCGCCGGGTTGGGTCTTCGGATTCGCCGCCCAGCTTCCGGCCCAGCAAACGCCACCCGCGCAGCCTTCGCCCGCTCCCACGCCGCAAACGCAGGACTCCACGACTCAACCCAAGCCCGCTCCAAAACCTCATCATCGTAAGAGAGCGACTACCTCAAATTGCCCGGCCAAGCCACCCGCGCCCGACTCCGCCAAGGATTCGGCGGCGCCGAAACCCTGCCCGCCTCCCAAGGTGGTGGTCAGAAACGGAGGATCGCCCGAACCGACTGTGCAACTTAAAGGGGGGACGGTCGAGGATGCATCGCACCAGCGCTCGACCACCGATCAACTTGTGACCGTAACAGAGGAAAACCTGAAGAAGATCGATGGACATCCGCTCAACCCGAGCCAGCAGGAAATGGTGAGTCAGATCAAGCAGTTCATGGAGCAATCAAAGGCGGCCGTTGCCGCGGGAGACCTGGAGCGCGGACGAAATCTCGCCCTGAAAGCTCGCTTGCTTTCCGACGAACTGGTTAAGCCTTGAACCGGCCCTGGCGATTTTCAGCGCCGTCCGGCTCACGCTCCCACAAGTTGCCGTAGCGCAGTCAGCAGCCGATCAACTTCTTCGACAGTGTTGTAGTGTACGAGGCCGATGCGGAGGAAGCCGCCGGATTTTTCTACGTCGAGGTGCTCGGTGAGATTCAGGGCGTAATAGTTTCCATCCCAGGTGAAGAAGCCTTGCTCGCCTAATTTTGTGGCGAGTGCCAGAGGAGTTTGCTCCTCAGTTTGATTCACGACGCGTACGGCTAGCGTAGGACAGCGCTCGGCGAAGTGCGCGGGATCGGTAATTCCGTAAATCTTGAGATTCGGGATGTTGTGCAGGCCGGCGATCAGGCGTTCCATCAAGCTGTGCTCGTAGCGATGAATCGCATCGAAGGCAGCGGCGATCGCGGCGCGGCGATTCGGCGGACCATGTGGGGACAGCCGCCCCGGCTGTCCGTCGAGCGAAGCGAGACTGGCGGGCTCATGCGCGCGGCGGCCGAGATCGGCGATGTAGTCCACACACGCGGTGATGCCGGCGATGCACTCGTGGTTGAGCGTGCCCCACTCCCAGCGGTTGGGGCTGGCGTCAGTGAGCGGACGGACTTTGTAGGGTCGCAGGCGTTGCAGGTACTCGCGCTTGCCGAAGAGCACGCCCATGTGCGGGCCGAAGAATTTGTAGGTGGAGCAGACGAGGAAATCGCAATCGAGCGCGGCAACGTCGATGAGGCCGTGCGGGCCGTAGTGGACGGCATCGACGTAGGCGAGGGCTCCGGCGGCGTGGGCGAGGCAAACGATCTCCTTGACCGGATTGATCGTGCCTACTGCGTTTGAGGCGTAGCCAACCGCAACTAGCTTCGTTCTCTCGTTGATCTTCGAGGCCAGGTCGGCGAGGTCGAGGGTGCAAGTGTCTTCATGAATCTCGGCCCAGCGGATGGTGACGCCGTTTTCTTTTCCTTGTTCGGCGAGCGCGAGCCAGGGGGAAACGTTAGCGTCGTGATCGAGGCGCGTGACCAGGATTTCGTCGCCGGGGCCGAGGTCGCGGCCGATGGCGCGGGACATCATGTAGGTCAGTGTGGTCATGTTGGGGCCGAAGACGATTTCGTCGGCGGCGCAATTGAGGAAATCGGCCATGGCGGCGCGGGCTTCGGCGAGCATGGCATCGGTGTTGCGGCTGGTGGCGTAGGCTCCGCCGGTGTTGGCGTTGTCGCGGCGCAGATAGCCGGAGATGGCGTCGATCACGCGCTGTGGGACTTGCGTTCCTCCGGGACCGTCGAGGAACGCGGCGGGGTGTCCGTTGACGGTTTGGGCGAGGGAGGGGAATTGGGCGCGGATGTGGTTGAGGTCTAGCGCGGTGGAGGGGGCGGCTTCAGTGGTCGGCATGTCTCTGACTAATTTCTATCATGAGTCAGGTTGTTGTGGATTTCGTCGACGCGTGGCATCATGCCGCGTGCCTCGCCTGGCGAAAATAATTCTCATCGCTCTTGGTGTTCTTTCAGTCGTGGGGGTGCTGCGCGTCGCACATGCTTATTGGAACCTGAAGGTGCAAAGTGCCGCTGCGGAACGCGTCCGGGCGGACCGGGAGGCGACGTTCCAAGCAGAGTTGGCACAGTATCGGCGTGTCCTTCCTATTGCCATGCCACGCTCAGAAGTTAGAAAGCATCTGGAATCGCGGAACGTGGCGTATGCCGAAAATCGAGGAGAGATCACAGTGAGCCTCGGCGACGAACCGGACATCTTTCCCTGTGACCGCTGGGGGGTGTATGTGTCTCTCGAATTCGGACGGGCACAGCCGGGGAGCGATTCATCTCCTGAGGACCTACTGGCTGCGATTTCCCTGAAAAGGATCGGCCATTGCCTATAGCAGATCCACCCGAGATCCTTCACTTCGCCTGAAGAACGGCTGCGTACAGGATGACGCCATGGTGGGATGACGGCGTTTTTTTCAAGACGACGGCGTTGCCGCCCTGCCCGCCCCACTCATGCGCACAAAACGCGAATGAGTGGGGGCTGGGCGGGTTTGATTATCCTGTCCAAATTGATCAGGGTGTTCCGGTAGCGACCTGTACCCAACTGGAGCAGATAATCCCTCCTTTGGATGTGGTGAGCGTGGAGAGAACCCCTACCTTGCCTTCCGGAGACAGACTCGTGGTCTTGGTGATGGGCACCGGTGGGTTCGTGATGGGCTGCGTTGTGGGAAAACCGCTCAGGGCCGCGATGGTGTTCTGAGAGGTCAGCCAGGCGTTCCAAGTGGTGGCAGATAAGTTCCCAACCGTGAAATTCATGGTCAGGGTCCCGGAAGCGTAGCTGACGGCATCTTGCAGGGTACAAGGCGGCGGCGGGGGCTGCGTGCATACGCCAGCCAGGCATGAGACTTCCGCGCTGTAGTTTACGGTGCCACCCCCGTCGCCCCAGTATGGGTAGGCAATCACCATGGCCGTGCCGTTTTCCGTCGGCGTAAAGTCGACGTTGACGGTGAGGTCGCCTTCGTTAGTGTCGGTGCACGCCGATCCGGCACTGGAACCGTTGGGCGAATATACGTTTATGCACAGGTTGTCCTGGCCCCCGAGAATGGTGGCAGACACCTGGTAGGTGCCGGTGGTAACGATCGGGAAGGTGTAGGCAGGCGAGTCTTCCCCCGGACTGAGGGTGCCGACGACCGATTGCGTGAGTTGGATTTTGTCCCCGTCGGTGGGAGTCGGGTAGTCGCGCTCCAGCGACAGCGCGTAGCTCAGCGTGGCATTCGTAGCCTCCGTTACATCGATCGTGTAGGTGCCAGTCGCAGTCAGCGTCTGGTCGGTCTGAATCCCGGAATCGCCCTCGTTGGTATCGCTGCACGCGTAGTAGATCTTCACTGCACTCGGGCCGTAGAGCGTCAAGCAGACGTTGTAAACACCACCGTAACCCGAGAGAAGGAAATGCCAGATGTCCCCGCTGTTCGCACTGAAGACAAAGGAATCGACATCTCCAGTGGTCTTCAGGGTGCAGTTGGCGCCTGCGAAGACGTCGCCGGAGGCGATAGGCACGCCTTGTTTGGGCTCGGTGGGGCAGTCCGCAACGCCAACAGCGCTGGCGCGGGGTACGAGCAGAAGCCCGAAAAACAGAGTTGCCAAGGGTAGCACGAAGTTGCGCGTTAGTTTCATAATGTCCTCTTAAGTGGGAGTTTTTCCTGGAACCGAGGCTTGCGGACGGGGTTCCGCGCCCCTGTTATCTATGCTCCAAGCCCGGCGATGCTAGCACGAGATCGCAGCGCTTTTAGTGCTGCCGGCGAAGATGATATGAAATCGGTATGAACTCAGGAGTTCAGTGAACCTGGCTGAGGACGAACTCCGATTTGCAGCCGACGAGGCAGCGGATCTTTTGGAATTCGGCCTGTTCCTCCGGACTGAACTGATGCGCGTCCTCGCCGTGTGCATAAAACTGCGCATGAGCGGTGCGAAATTGCTCGTCGGCGTAGGCGGTCAGCAAGTCGAAATGTTTGTCGAACTCATACCACATGAGGCAACTTGGGGGTTGCAGGCATTCCGCCACCGACAATCGCATCCGGCCGTGTTCGATGGCGGCCTCCTGACCTGCGTTGTAGACGGACAGTGTCTTGTTCAAATCACTGCGGGGAAACAACAGGCGAAGCCTCTCCTCGGCGACGCCCATGCCGTGAATTTGAAGCTCGGGCCGCGCCGCTTCGGTAGAAGCGCCAAACACCCGGTACGGATCGAGAACGACCAGGGTGGCTTGATGATAGCCATTGCTGATTCCCGTGGCCACAATCTCCTCGCGACCATCGCCGTCGAGGTCGGCCAGGGTCAGATGGTCCAGATGCCCGGAATGCCAGTACTCAGCGATGGTTTTACCATTGGAATCGAGGATCGCGATCTGATTGGGCCACCAGGGATCGTGGATACTTGAAACCACGATTCGCCGAGCTTTCTTCGGCGTTGCCTCCAGAACAGCAAGCGCAACCGTCCTGAATGTGGCTGGTGTCCCTTCGAGTTCCGGCAACTCTCTTCCAGGTGTCCAACGCCATTTCTCTTTGCCTCGATCCGAGTAACAGATTAGTGTGGTCGAGCGCGACCTTGGGCTAACGGCGGGGTGGTAGAGCAGAAGAACGCTGGTGTGGCCTTCACCATCAAGATCGACGAACCGGATACGCGGCGCGACGCCCTGGTCGTAGAACTCGGGCCAGAATCCGTCGGGAAAGCCCTTGCTCCAAAGCTCTTTTCCTTCGGCATTCATAATCCTAAGCGTGGCACCGTCGAGGCGTCCGGATTGAGGGCGGCCATCTGCTGCCAGCATTCGGATGGAGATGTAGGCCAGCACGCCCAGGGCAGCTATCATGGCCGCTATCTTCAGGCCCCCGCGGGACTTCGCGGGCGGAACTGGTGGACGATGCTCGATATCACCGCGAGGGTTCGCTACGATCCATCTCTTTTCTGGCATACCATCGGGAGCGGGTAAAGAACGATTTGGAAGGCTAACGATGATGGGATCGGACTTACCCTCCCCGTTGTAATAGGATTCCAGCGCGTGCCGCAGCCGGTTCATCTCTGTCGCTACATCTGCCGATCCTTTTGTCTTGGTCTCGTTCGGCCACAGTTCCTTGATCACGCGGTCGGGCTTCAGCGTGGTTTGCGAATCCATGTTCGTGAACAGAACTTCCAGCAACTTCCTGAGCTGGCTCTTGTTGGCGAAGCTCTGGCTGCGCAGGATTCTGTCGATTTGGTCACCGATGGCTGTGCTATCCATGACTCGACGAACTCTACACCATCGGCGCATCGAAATGCAGCCCTGATCTTTCAGGTACATCCCGCTGCTCATGATCGTGTGAAGTGAAACGATTTGCACACGGATCGCCGCCGCGCGGTTCGTTGCCTCTCAAGGCTCGTTACCCCAAGAAGACGTCGGACCGCGCAAGCCGCACAAAATCCGCCAGCATTCCATACGCGGTCGCATACAGGCCGGGATCTCCCTCGAAAACTGACAGGACAGGGAAAATATCGGTATTGAAGCAGAGATAGGAGGAGGTGCCTGATGTACTCCCCATGGGCGTGCCAACCATCACCTTCTCCGGTCGGACGCTTGCTCTGACCCCACTGCCTTCTCGCTTCGCCCGGCATACCAGTTTGTATGGAAACCCATCCATCCGGGCCTCGCGGAGCGCCCGTGGCCTAAGCCCACGAATTCCCTCGCGGGAGATGTCCTCTAACTTCACCGGAACATCCATGAGCACCGTGATGAGCGCGGCGGTTTTTACGGCGGCGTCCCAGCCGTCGATGTCATGGGTGGCGTCGGTTTCGGCGATGCCGAGGGACTGCGCCTTCTTCAGCGATTCGTCGAAACTGAGGCCCTTTTCCATTTCGCTCAGGATTACGTTGGTGGTGGAATTCAGGATGCCGTGAAATCCTTCCAGGCGGATCGCGGGCAATTCATGGAACAAAGAAAAAATCGGGACGCCATCCATCACGGTGGATTCAAAGAGGAAGCGCTTGCCTTGCGCGGCGGCCAGATCGCGGAGATCGCGGTAGGCGTGGACGATGGGTCCTTTGTTGGCGGTGATGGCGTGGGCTCCGTGCTCGAGCGCGGCGCGGATGTGATCGACGGCAGGTTGCCCGCTTTCCACGTTGAGAGCAGTGGCTTCGAGGAGAACGTCGGCGCGCGCGGCGGAGAGCCAGTCGCGGACGTAATTGTGCGGCGCGGGGTGGTGGGGCGCGAGCGGTCCCTTGGTGCCGATCGGAGCAGGAGTCCCGTTCAGGGCAGGCTCGGTCCGCGAAAGGCTGGGGAGGTCATCTGAAGCCAGCGCCAGCAGGGCTCCCTGATCCAGGCCGTCGGGATCGGCAATCCATCCCAGACGGCGAGTTGCGACTCCGGTGATGCGAAAGGAAATTTCATGGCGCTCGCGCAGTTCCCGCTCGCGGTCAAGCAGCAACCGGACCAGCGTGCGGTTGACGTTGCCGAAGCCGAGGAAGCAGAGGTTGTGGGTGTGAATTCAGGATCTCCTCGACCTGACGTTCGTGGCGCTGCGACCGAGGGCGAGACGCCCTCGGGACAGCCGGCGGGACGCCGGCGCTACGTTGCGTGCTAGCCCATCACCTGGGCGTGCTCCGGTTTGATCTTGTAGAGCACGCGGACCTCGCCGGGCTGGCCGTAGGGATACTTATCGACGCCGAGATATTTCTTGGCCATCTTGTCGATGTGAGCGCTGGCGCCCTCTTCGGTGATCTCGACGACGCGGCCGCGGATTTCAAGATAGCGGTACGGATTTTCCGGATCGATGAGGGCGAGCGAGACGCGGGGATCGCGGCGAACATTCTTGTCTTTCTGACGGCCCTTGGCGGAGTTGAAAATGACGTGCTCGCCGTCGAAATCGCACCAGACGGGCGTGACCTGCGGACGACCGTCGGGCATGAGCGTGCCGAGGCTGGCAAAAGCGCGCTTTTGGAACAGATCGCGATATTTCTCGGGGATGACTGCGGACATAAAACCCTCCTTGCGTTCGTGCGTTGAAATCGACAGGACATTATAGATCGGAGCGGCAGGCGAGCGTTGCGTTTGCCGCCTGGCGGCCGGTCCGAGTATTCTTGCAGACCACAGATTCAAATCGATACAAGGGAAACGGTGCTCATAATGCAAGCTTCACTCCGAAGCGGCACGCTAGATCGATTGGCTCGAACCGGGGACGCCCCTCAGGGGCTGAAGCCCGCATCATTATTCCGCCTTATCGGCACGGCTGGAAGCCGTGCCCTTCCCGTTATGCTGCTGGCGCTTATGGTTCTACTTTCGGTGCAGGCCGGCGCGCAGGCGGCGAAATATCCGCAGACCATCGTTTTCATGACAGACTTCGGTGTGGTCGACGATTCAGTCGCGATCTGCCGGGGCGTGATGTATTCGATCCTGCCGGATGTGCGCATCGTCGACTTGACCCACGAGGTGACGCCGTTTTCCATTCTCGATGGCGCACGATTTCTTTATGGTGCGACGCCTTACTATCCGGCGGGCACGGTTTTTGTAGTGGTGATCGATCCGACTGTCGGCAGCACGCGCAAGGCGATTGTGGCCAAGTCGAAGCGCGGGCAATATTTTGTGCTGCCGGATAACGGCCTGCTGACGCTGGTGGAACAGCGCGACGGCATCGAAGGCGTGCATGAGATCACGAATACCGAATGGATGATCGGCACCAAGATGTCGTCGACGTTTCACGGGCGAGACATTTTTTCTCCGGCGGGAGCACACGTGGCGCGCGGCGAGGATTGGACCAAGGTGGGGCCGGAGATGCCGGTCGCGTCTTTGGTGCACCTGGAGCTGGAAGCTGCAAGCTTTGACGCTCGTGGAGTTACCGCCGAAGTGATTGCGACTGACGGTCCTTTCGGCAATCTCGTGACGAACCTGGATGCCGATGATTTTCTGAAGCTCGGGTACGAACGTGGACAGGATGTTCCGGCGAGGGTCGGCGACAGGGAGCTTAAGATCAAGTTCGTGCGGACCTTCAGCGACGTCGCGGTGGGGAAACCGCTGCTGTATATCGACTCGCGCGGGCATCTTGCGCTGGCGGTGAATCAGGGAAGTTTCTCTGCAGTGTATGGAGTGAAGCCGCCGGTGGAGTTGTTTATTCCGCGGGGCGGGAAATAAGCACTACCAAGCGAGCGTCCGAGTGCTAATCAATTCGTAAAAGGAGCAACTAGATGTGTAATTCAATGAAGGCCATGCCCACGGTGCGAGCGCGGTCGCAGTCCCTCTGCATCGTATTCTTGCTGTTGACTTGCTGCTTGGTCTCAGCGCAGAAACTTTCAGCGCAGAATCACGACCATCGCGTGGGGAATATTGTTCTGGTTCACGGGGCCTGGGCAGACGGCTCTGGCTGGAAAGGCGTTTACGACATTCTTGTCAAGGACGGCTACAACGTCAGCATCGTGCAGGAGCCGGAGACGTCATTCCAAGAAGATGTCGGCGCTGTGAAGCGCGTGCTTGCTCTGCAAGATGGACCGTGCATTCTTGTCGCTCACAGCTATGGCGGAGCCGTAATTACCGAGGCGGGGACGGATTCATCGGTCTCCGGTTTGGTGTACATCGCGGCCCACATGCCGGATGCGGGAGAGAATGAGGCGGATGACGGAAAGCGCTTCCCCAGTGATCTCAGCAAATCTAACGCGATAAAGAAGACACCGGACGGCTTTACTTACCTTGACCCCGCGCAGTTTCATGAGTACTTCGCAGCCGACCTGCCTGCCGAGCAGGCTGCTTTCATGGCGCGGTCGCAGGTGCTGAACAAAGCCGAAAATTTCAAAGCGGTCATCACCACAGCTGCGTGGAAAACCAAACCGAGCTGGATGTTGGTAGCGGGAGCAGACAGAACTATTAATCCCGACCTCGAACGGTGGTATGCCACACGGGCCAACAGCCACAAGGTCGAAGTCGCGGGCGCCAGCCACTCGGTCTACGTCTCGCACCCGAAGGAAGTTGCTGCTCTGATCGAAGAAGCTGCATCCCACGCTCAGTAGAAGAGGGTGTAAAAGGTTCGTTAGTAACCGCTACGCCGGCTTGCTCTCATTTTCGATGCGCGGCAACACTGCTCGCAGCAGCGCCTCGAACCTGGTCTTGACGCGCTCGCCGGTTTCCATCACCTCCTGGTGAGACAGCGGCTGATCGAGAATTCCGGCCGCCATGTTGGTGACGCACGATATGGCCAGCACTTTAATTCCCATGTGACGCGCGGCGATCACCTCGAAGGCCGTCGACATTCCGACGAGGTCGGCGCCGATGGCTCGGAGATAGTTAATCTCTGCGGGGGTTTCGTAACTGGGACCGAGGAGGGCGGCGTAAACGCCTTCGTGGAGCGTCATACCCAGCTTGCGGGCTTCTTCCTGGGCCAGTTCGCGATATGGCTTCGTGTAGGCGTGCGTCATGTCGGGAAAGCGCACGCCGAAGCGGTCATCATTCGGGCCGGCCAAGGGATTCGCTCCCTGCAGGTTGATGTGGTCGCGGATGAGCACCAGCGCTCCTTGCTGAAAATTCAGATTAATGCCGCCCGCGGCATTTGTAAGGATGACCGCGAGAATTCCCATGCGGCCGAAGACTCGCGTGGGGAACGCGACCTGCTCGGCGGAATATCCTTCGTAGAGATGCACGCGGCCTTGCATCACGGCGACGGGAACGGTGCCTGCTTTGCCGATTACCATTTGTCCGGCGTGTCCGATGGCGGTGGAGCGCGGGAAAGCGGGAATTTCGGCATAAGGGATGCGCGTGGCGTCGGTGAGGGAATCGGCGAAGCCGCCGAGACCGGAACCCAGCACTAAACCGATCTGTGGCCGCAGGGGAGCGCGTGTGAGCACAGACTGCGCGGCCGTTTCCGCGAGTGTGAATTGATTGTCCATGAGAGTCACAAGTCGTCGTCCATTAGAAATCGTCCGTGCCCGTTGCGTTCCAGCCAATCATATAAGAACGTTTGATACAGATAGGAAGCTACAATTTCTTCTCCCAGTTCGTGCGTTTCAGTACAAATAAAAGGCAGGCGCAAGCCGGCCAACACGGCGATCAGAGACTGCGTGACCCGGTTCGGGTTGCCGCGACCGTAGGGATAGGCGCTCTTGATCTGGCTGAGCGGCGCGGTAATGACGAGCAGACTGTGAGGAAGCACACTCATGCGCCGCAGGCGTTTTACGAATACCACACGATTCTCGGTGAAGGAACTGACCAGGTCGGAAAGATCTTTGCGTTCGACCGCGCAGGAATCTTCCATCCCGGCTACGCTGTAATCGCCCAGCGCCAGCGCGCGCATCTCGACCCCGGCAAACCAGCCTTTGAAGCGCCGAAACGAAAGCGGGATTTGCTCGCGTGTGTCGACCACTACGATGGGCAGCGGCGAGCGCAACTGCGTGCCCCCGCGCTCGGCCAGCACGGGAATGATGGGATGGGCAACGGGTGCCGCGCTCATCTGCCATTCCAGGGGCGAGGTTATTAACGTTCGCGGCTTGCGGGGCATTGGTCTCCAGATAGCGGCGGTGTATCTTAGCCGCCGGGACGGCGGCGCTACATTTTTGCAAACTAGTATTTCTTTTCGAACTTTGCGAACTCGGCTTCCAATTGCCACTGCATGTGCGCGCGTTCGTTGGCCGCGAGGAATTGTTCGCATCCCACCGATGGTTTGTCCGGAGTCACCGCGTCCGCCACGCATGCCGGCGCCATGCGAAAGACGAGTTTTGTGTCCGTCCACAAACTCGCGCCGGGCAGAAAGCTGTGCTCCAGGCTTTGGCGCGCCATGCGCTTCAGATCCGCGTACGACAAGCGGTAGCTTTCCACTGCCCGCAGATATTCATGGGTCAGGTCCGTGCGCGACACGCCCTCGTCGTCGGTCGCGAGCGCGACTGGAACGCCGTACTTCATATAAATCGGCAGAGGATGGTCGTCCCCGCTGACGCCGAGGATCATGTCGTTCGAGGTCAGCGCGATTTCAACCAGCACGTTGCGCTCGGCCATTTCATGCAGCAAGGCGAGGGGATCCTTTTCGTTCATCACGGAAACGCCGTGGCCGATGCGCTCGGCGTGGCCGCGTTCCACCGAAGAGCGAACGTGAAACGTGAGATCCTCCGGCGGAACGAGTCCCATTGCGAGTTCGCCGGCATGCAGCGTGATGTGCACTTTGGGATACACCGTGTGCAGATAGTCGAGCATGGCCATGTGCTCGTTGAAGTCGTGGAGGGGAACGTACCAATCCTCGGGCATCACCAGATTCAGCCCGACAAAGGGCGGATCGGAGGAGGCGAGTTCGAAGCCCAGCAGGATCTGCGCGAACACGATTTCATGGCGCAAGCCGCGCAGCACCTGATAAAGATAGCGCACGGTGACGTCGCATCCGGGAGCCGCGTCCGCAGTTCCGCACTTTAGAATTTCTTTGGCATGGGCATCGTCGGCCGCGAGTCGCTTGCTGGTCTCCGCGGCCACGTCTTTTAAACCCGCGGCCAGCAGTGCATCGCGCATCTTGGCGAAGTCCTGTATCCAATCGACTTTTCCCGCCAGTTGCGCGGCTGCGCCAGCATCGGCGGTGTGCATGAACTCAACGTATTGCAGGTGATCCATGCCGGCGCGATTCGTAGCTGCGGCAATCGCCTCCGCTACATGGGTGTGCGAGGCCAGACCGAATTTGTCGAAGGTTGCGAAGAAGTGATCGTGACCGGATTCGTCGCCTGGCCGCCAGTTGCGCATCGACCAGGCGTCGATCATCTGATTGTAGAGAACGTGATCGCCATAGCTGCAGCGGGCCCCGGGCTTGGCCGTGTAGTTCTCGCAGGAATCGCAGGGGCCGGGGAGCAGCCGGGAAGAAGTGCGGTCCACGCAGAGCTGGCCGTCGGCGGCGAAATCGATTAGATCTTCGGCGTAGATCGCGCCATCCAGATGATTGTGCAGGTCTCCGCCCTTGGGCAGTTCGCGCACAAAGGCGAGGAGCAATGGCGGCTGTTTGCGAACAGACTCCAGATAGCGGGACGTGCGCTGCTCAAACGTCTGGGCTGCGGCTAACGCGCTCAGCAGCAGAAGAATCAGGTAACGGCACAGCACCACGCGCTTGGTTGGTGGCACGATCGGCCCTCCGGTCAGTTCTGCAAAGTCAGGAAAGGAATTGTAATCTGTCGCGCGGGCAGCGTTCACAGAAAAGAAGTGCGGAAATGAAAAACGTTGACGCGGGAGTCTCAGCGCAGCCAAGCGACGGCGGCGATGATGATAGCAACCACCAGCAATGCTCCGAGTATGTACTTATTGGCGGCGAACCAGGATTCTGACGGCAGAGCCGAGCTAAGGAATGGAGTTGAGTTGTCGGTGGCGGGCACCTCCACCAACACTTCAGAAGCGGGTGGAGTTGAGGTGGTTGCGATGGGTGCTTCAGCCGTGGCCGGCTCGATCGGCTGGGAAGTTAAGTCCAGCTTGCCAACCGCAGAATCGGGAGCGGCACCCGCCACGAGCGTGCCTACTGGTTCGGTGGTTAGGCCCGAAACTTGAGCTGAAGGATAGTCCTGCACAAAAATACCCTGCGCCTCGCGGACCGTGGCATCCATCTGTGGTGGCGGAGGCGGATCCGGTTGCTGGCCGGCCGCAGGCTGCGGAAGGTACTGGCCCCGCCATTGCTTCTCTTCGCATTCCACACAGAAGGTGCGTCCCTGCGATACGGGGAATCCGCAAGCCTGGCATTTCTGCAGATTTCTCAACACCGGCGGCACTGCAATCGACTCAGACACCGCCTCGGGCCGGACAGCGGCGGGTTGGGTGTGCACGGCCGCGGACCAGAAGAGCGGCTTCTTCGGCAGGGGTTGTGGCTTGGTCTCTTCTGGTTCCGTCTTTGCCAGTTCGGCCTTTTCCGGCTCCGTCTTTTCCGGTTCCGTTTTTCCTAGTTCTTGCGGCGGAAGTTCTTTCACCGACGGCGTGGGTGCAGCAGCCGGGATCGCATCAGTACGCTCCGCCACGATCACGCTGCTGGGGGATGCAACTGGCGCGGTCTCAGGTGCGGCCACATCCACAGGCGGCTGAACTTCTACGGCGCCAACTGCCGGGGCCGCCGGCACAACCTGCGCAGCCGCAGCATGCTTCACGGCAGTTTCCACCATTTCGCTTAGCCTCTGCAGGGCAGAAAGAGAGCGCTCATCGAAAGCGCGGGGCTCGCCGGAAAGAAGCTCGAAGACACCGAGCACCTGCTCTTCACTGACGATGGGCATTACGACCACGGAAGCAATGCCCAGGTTGCGGCAGGCTTCGCGGTTCACGCGGAGATCGCGTTCCGCGTCGTCACAGCGCAGAACCTGGCGCGTGCGAACACTTTCCCCGGAGAGTCCGTATTCCATGGAGAGCAATGCGCCCAGCTCAGGGGCGTTCGAGCCGGTGGTGGCGCGGCAAAGCATATCGTTGTGCTGGCCGCGGCGCAGAGCGATAGCGGCGCCGCTGGCTCCGGTGATGTACAGGGCGCGTTCCGCCAGCAATTGCAGAGCGGCATCGAGATCGCGATAGGCCATTTCGGCCAAAGAGCGCCCGCCATCTTCCCCGGGAAAGCGCGGGCCCGGCTCCGCAGGCTTGGGCAGGTGCGCGTTGGCAGCGGCAATTCCCGCGGAGACGCTCGCAATTGCGGATCGGCTTGCGCTGCTGCCCGGCATCGTTCCCTCCACCGCAGGGGATGCAGAACTGCGGTCGAGAATTGAGTAATGATCCATGACGGAAGCGGTAATTGCAGTCTCGCTCGGAGGGAGGATGGTGTCAAGGTCTCGGCAGTTAGCAATTGGCAATTAGCCAGGACCGGGAACGCACGAAAGTCTCGACGGCTAAATGCCAATTGCTAATTGCTAGTTGCCCGCTACAGCCCGCTCCCGCACGGCCGCATTGGCCAAGCGGTTCGCCTCGGCATTGCTCTCGCGTGGGACGTGCGATATGGAGAACTTCAGGGCGCGCGCCAGCTTGCGGCAAGTCCAGTGCAGAGAGTAGAGGCGCGAGCTGCGGCAGGTATATTCGCCGCTCATCTGCCGGACTACGACCTCGGAATCGGAATAAACATGCAGTGCCTTGGCTTTCAAGGAGACGGCGCACTGCAGGGCTTCCATGAGGGCTACGTATTCGGCGACGTTGTTATCCTGGTGGCCGATCCATTTGGCGATGCGGATGGGGCCGCTCTCGCAGCCATCGATCACCACCCCAATTCCCGACGGCCCTGGATTGCCCAGGGAACCTCCGTCCACATAAGCCACGAGTTCTGACATCGCCACTTCTTTTCGACTATTAGCAAGATGCGCCGAGAACGATTCTGCGTCAAGATGAATATTTGGTTCGATTGTGGATTTTTCCTTCGCCGGGACGCTGTGACATTTTGTGTGTAAAAGTCGTCCAGAATTGAGGTGGGCTATTCATAACATGCACCGCGACAATAAGTTACACTTTCTGTTATTCACAGGACGAATGCGATGCAGTGCACCATTAGTTTGCGTTGACATTTATGAACGGTCTGTTAAGGTTGCTTCCGTCGACGGTCGAAAGGGACAGCGAAATAAAACTTGCTGACCCGAAGTAGACTGGGTGATCAGCCTAGCGGGGCAACCTGAGAGGCAGCCGGACCTGAAAAAACCGACGGCGCTGCGAGGTGCAGTTGGGGTCTGGGACTGTGAAAACAGTGATCGCATCAAGGGGCTGTGACGGTACATGCGTCCACGCTGTTGGCTCCCTCGCAGGAGGCGGCAGCTAGAGCATAACCAATGTCACGGCCCTTTCAATTTTTTCCCGCCTTTTTTAGTGTCCGCTTCGAACCTCTCGGGCTTCCTGATTGTTTAGGATTTTCCTACCCGTCCACCTCGCCCGCAATCATTTCGTCCACGTAGCACCAGATCCATTCTTCTCCCGGCTCGATCGAGCGCATCACGGGATGGGCGGCGTCGTGAAAATGTTTGGTGGCGTGCTTGTTCTTCGACGAATCGCAGCAACCCACGTTTCCGCATACCATGCACATGCGCAGGTGAACCCATGTATCGCCGATCTTCACGCACTCTTCGCAGACGTGCGTATTGGTGGTGGTGAACTTGATTTGATTCAGGTGCTTGCACTTTTTCGCCATTTTCATCTCCCCATGATGGCTCTGTCATCCTGAGCGGAGGTTGTGCTTCGCGAACGCCAAGCACAACCGCAGTCGAAGGATCCCTAGTGTCTCTCCAATTCCTTCCTATCCCAGCGCGCCAGATTCGCTCCCGCCTCGTAGGTGCTCTGCAGGAAGCTTAGCAGCGTCTCCCGTGGCGATGCGGCACGGCGTACATCGTCATACATCAGCAGGAACTCGTGCAGTTGCGGATGATAGAAGGCCTCCACAGGTTCAACTTTTTGCTCAGCAAAGCCAGCAGGCTCTGGCGCCGCGTAGGCATAAAACGCCGGACCTTTAATGTCTCCGCCTCCCGGCCAGAACCCCGCGCTGATCACCTCATGCGAATAAGCCTCGCGTGTTATGGAATCTGCTCCCACGCGTTCGGGGGCGCGGCGCCCGGAGAAGCGCGTCACGCACAGGTCGAAGCTGCCCCAGAAAAAATGTACCGGACTATCCTTGCCGATGAACTTGGCTCGGAATTCCGCGAAGACGTTTTCGCACAAGATCAAGATCTGCCAGAAACGGTGTGCATATTCGCGGTCGTAGGATGCGTGCTGCGTGTCGCTTTCGAAGCGCACCGGATCCGGCACCTCGACCGGCATCGTCCAGATTTTCACTTCGATGCCCAGCGTCCGCAAGGCTGCCATAAATTCCACGTGGAAGTTAGCGACAGACTGCGGCTTCAGCGGAAAGGTCTTCGACGGACCCCAGTTGGTCTGGATGATCAATGTGTGATCGATAAAGTCGAACTGAATCTCGAAAATCCCATCGCCGTAGGGGATGGCAGAAGTGGTAAGACCGCGCGCATTTACATACAGCGGAACCTCCCACCAATGATTGATGCGAGGGCTGAGCGCCAGCCGCACCTTGCCCACGATCTGCGTCCACATGTGGAGCGTGGCGTAGGTATCCTGCCAGGCCTCGAGCGGCAACTCGGGCCAGGGTCGCGGGTTCGGGAGAGTAGGGAGCGCGGCCATATAGATACATCAGCTGCGGATCAGGGAATGGTAACACCAGACGAGGGCCTGCGTCGGCAGCTGGAGAGTTTGCGAAAAATCGTGAGCAGCGCAACAGGCTCACCTCAGGCGCTAAAGCGCGGCAGATTCAGCGACTAAGCGGCACAGTGAAACTCGTGCCCTTCCCGTTCGTTTGGAGAATTGAGTTTTTCAAACTGCACCGACCGCTTCAGTTTTTCTTCGGCGGCAAATACTTCTTCTCAATCGATGCGACCACCACGTAATTTGGGTCGACCATTTCGTTCAGATGAATCCTCGCGACCTTCGACAGAAGCTCATAAGCATCAAGTTCCGATAATCCGTAGTCTTTGTGGATCCAATGCACAAGTTCGGTGAAGGCAATGCGCAAAGCGTCGTCCAGCGGACGGTAGGCGCCGACGGTCATGATGGCGTCGTCGTTCTCGAACTGGGGCCACGCAATAGTGCGGCCCTTGATCACGCTCAACTGCACGCGCGCCTTCAGCGGAACTTCGATGGCGGTGCCGGCGATTTCTCCATCGCCCATGGCGGCGTGGCCGTCGCCTATGTAGAAGAGACCACCCTTTACGTTCACCGGAAAATAAACCGTGTTGCCCACGCTGGCTTCGGGCGAATCCATATTGCCGCCGAACTCGGCGGGAACCACAGAACTGCGCGCCTCACCCTCCGCCGGCGCAACGCCGATGCAGCCGAAGAAAGGATGCAGCGGAATCTTCACCGAGAAATCGGTATCGAGCGCCTTGAACAGGGCCGTGTTCGCGGCGTGGTCGATGTGGTAGTACCAGATGCGCTCCGGCAACGGCGGATGCAGCATGGGCGTGTAGTTGGTCTCATTGAGCGCACCAAATCCCGGAGCGAACGCGCCCACGCCGGTGTCGCCATCGACATCGAGAGAGAGAATCTTGACGGCCAGCGTATCGCCGGGCTCCGCACCTTCGACGAAAAATGGTCCGGTCAGGGGATTGTCGCCCTTCACCATGCTGAGCGTGTCTCCCGGCTTCCTGAGCACGTTGCCGAAGCAATCGAGCGTGTTGGTGTCAAGAATGTCGCCGGATTTTAAATGCGCGACCGGTTCAGCCGTGGCGAACAGGTACTTCACGTTGGCATTGGTGGCGGTATATTGAACTGTATTCTGGGCAAAGGCTGATCCGGTCAAAAGCGCAGCGGCTAACAGTCGAGCGATCACGAGAGGCCTCCCGTAGGGCGCTCTACGCCGTCACCATGTCTCTCGCAGACCCGAGAGGCAAGCACGAGGAACCACCCTTGGTGACTAGGATAAAGCAAGAGGCCGGACCCACGACACGACCTCACCTTACTTTGGAGATTCCCCCGACTGTTTACTGTTCTCCATTTCGTAATATCGGTTCACCAGCCCGCCGAAGGCAAGGACAAATGCGAACGCGAGAACCGCCTTGGCGATCCATCCGATCGGTCCCCCCAAAACAACGAAGATGGTGGCCACCACGAACTTGAAGAAGGAACTGGCGATCAGGAGAATGCCCAGGATAACGCTCAGCTCGCCGGGACTAAACGGGCGTTTGTTGATGGTCGACAAATGGAAAACCATGACCACTTCAAGCGGCATCAGGATTAGAAAACTGAGTGGAAGCAAGCCGATGAATCCAGCAGCAATGGCGTATTTCCAGACAGTACTCATTCAACGACCCTCCGGTGAAGTTTCAGATCGTGGCAGGGCAGGGCAAGCCTACATCGATACGCTTTGGATTCATCACTGACTGGGGCTTTGTTACGGAATCCGAAACCAGCAGGGCCGGTGAGGCAGCTACAGCAAAAGCACTCCTCGGCCTCTGGAAAGATCGGTGATGTTAAGACAGAATTTCACGATCATTATCTGGTATCTTGCTTGATGGAGGATCTTTCTTGAAGGTGCTTCAATGATTCCGATCCTGTTGCTTTGCGCAATGCTGTTCCCGCCCACCCCGCAAACGGCGCCGAAGCCGCTGATTGAGAACGACCGCGTCGCTGTGTGGGATGTGAGCGGTCCGACGACTGCGCAGCCATTCGATGCAGTGGTTGTGTCCTTGTCGGGGAGCGCTGCGTTCCTGCGCGAGGGCAGCACGCCGAACCTTGCCGGAAGATCGATCATGATCGATCTGAAGGACCATCCGGTAGCTCCCATCGCCAACGCTTCCGGCTATCCGCTGGCCTTTCCGCGGCCCGGATCGAAGAAGATCCTGGAAAATGACCGCGTGATTGTGTGGGATTACAGCTGGACGCCGGGCGTGGCCACGCCCATGCACTTCCACGATAAAGACACCGTGGTTGTATTCCTCGACGATGGCGATCTGAGTTCTACCACGCTGGACGGGAAAGTCGTCGTGAATCCATATACGTTCGGTACGGTCCGGTTCAACCTCCGCGATCGGACGCACACCGAAACGCTGGTCCGCGGAAAACAGCGGGCGATCATTACGGAGCTGAAGTAGGCAAACTCGCGGAAGGTTTTGCCGCCGTGCGGCATTGTCCCCTTAACAATCCCTGAGCGGTCTTTTTCTTTGCCGGGTGGCCGCCGTTAAAGGTCCGAAGAAGGTCCCGGCAGCGCCTGAAATTCGGACCTCCGAGGAATGCGCCTAAACAGCGCGGCTAAAAGTGGAAAATTAGATCGCTCGCCACGGTGAGTTGATTCTGCCGTTGACCGTTGTCATACGCCTTCCGATCCCAGGCACGCTCGAAGCGCACCTCCGGACGCAACTGGACCGTTGTGCCGATCCAATGGCACCACATGATCGTGTTCTCTGAGTATCGTGTGGCGTAGCCGGTGCGCTGGCCTTTCTTGTCGTCGAGAAAATCGCTGCGAAACGACAGGAAGTTATGCGCAGAGAGTTCTTTCTGCAGGAAGTTGACTATGGCGTATTCGGGAGCGGTGCAACGCTGTTCTCCGGGCAGGCAATCGGCGGCATTCGCGTTCGTTTCCGGCTGGATCGTGCCTCCGAGAGCGGGCACGTCGCGCTCATACATATACCAGGCCTCGGTTGCCATGTGCACCGACTTCGAGAACTTGTGATACCAGGTGGTGTCATATTGCTGCAGATTGTTGTAAGCGTATTTGCCGTTGTTGATTCCGTTGGCGCAGGCATAGAAATTATCGTTCACCGACTTTGTCGTATAGCTCAGGCATGCCGTGCCGGAAGGCTTTGCATCGGAGGTCCACGGGGCAACATCTTGGCCAGCGGTGATCCCAAGTTGCAGCAGCCACTGGTCGTTCAGCTTAATTGTGGCAATCAGGCCTGTATCGGTAAACGGGTCAATTGCGTAAAGCAGCGAGTGGCTGAAGATGTAGTTGTTCGGCGCCAACTGTGCTTCGATCCCCGGTACGGAGATGAAGCGCCCTAGCCTCAGGTTCATGCCCTGCGCAACCTGAGGAATGTAGATATCGACATATTCCAGCGTAGGATCGAAGCCATATTCGCGATGATGGTTCACCCACGGGCCGCTCAAGTAACCCTTCGCCGTCGTGAAGCGATAGTCCGTGCCGTAAAGAGCCGTGAGGTGGTAGCCCCAGTCGATGTGGTCGCGTTGCACAGAGTCGGGCAAACGCTCGGCGTAGAGGACGAGTTGGTTCAGCTCGAAACGATTCGCGTAGACATCGTTCGCCTCGGGTGCATTGCTGTGTGTCGACGTGCTGAAGTTCAGAGTCGGATCGATCCATCCGTACAGTTTGGTGCGGCTTCTGGCCTGGTTGATGGCCGTCATCAGCGGATAGCTGTTCGTGTCCGGTTCCCCGATCACCGGCGACCCACCATAGGACCAATCTGAATTCGGAAAGGGCGGCGAATCCAGTGGCGAGGGCAGGCCGCGGCGCTCCGGAGCAGGCGAAGAAGCAGTGGTGGCCGACCAATCTTCGCGATAGAAATCCGCCCAGCGGGCAAAGAAGCTCTTCGAATCGGCGAGGCCTGGCTTCGGTGCATCGATTGATGGATCAGCGCCTTTATCGGTCTGTTGTGCTGGGGAGAAATCAAGTACTGAGAACATGAAGCACAGCAATACCGGCAGGAAGTATCGACGGCGGCGTGAATGATTCGTCGGACCCATAGGAATGGCGCGTTCTTTCAGTCTACAGGCTCTCGCTGCGCTCCCGGCTCGCTGTGGCCCGGCATTCCTGTGATAGGCGAGAACTGCGAGACCGATTACTACCTGGATCGCAAGCCTTCTTTGAAACTTCGCTGAACGCGTAAACTAAATGCAGGCTGAGGCCACGGCGGGCTCTTGCCGGGCTTCGCGATGCTTACCACGAGGGGCGGATTGATGATTCCTGTGCATGAAGAACTGCTGCAAGAATTTCAGGACTTTGCCCGGACTGCTCCCACGGCGAACTCCGTCATGGAGCACATCTGCCAGCGGTTGCACGAAACGATGACGCGCTACAACTGGGTAGGATTTTATCTTGTGGACCCGGCGGATGCAGGCATCCTGCTGGTCGGGCCCTATGTGGGCAGCTTTACGCCCAATGCCCGCATTCCACTCAGCACTGGACTCTGCGGCGCAGCAGCGAGCAGCGGGCAGACCGTGGTAGTGGACGATGTTTCGAAAGACCCGCGGTATCTCGCGGGGTCGCCCCTGGTGAAGTGTGAAATCGTCGTTCCGATCTTTGTGAAGAACAAACTCGTGGGTGAGCTTGACGTCGAGAGCTACTTTACGAGCACGTTTAGTAGAGCGGAGCAGGAGTTTGTCGAAGCGTGTACGGTCGTGGTAGGTGAGTACTTGAGGAGAGGATAGTGGGATTGGAAAAACCGAAAAATCGGCGTCGACGGGACAGACAACGCGTTACCCCGGCGGCATCGCGGCACACCTTTTCAAAAGACGCAAAGGTGGGGCATCCTCAGTTATAACGCTACAGCAAAGGTGGGCCAACCCCCATGCGTTCGTCATCGGTCATCGTGCATGAGAATAGCCGATTCTGAATCTGGGCGAACTTCCACAGGTCGAGAACACGCCTCATCGTCGTTCTCAGCGTGGTTGACGCGAGTGCTTACGAATGGTCGAGCTTAGTCAGAATAGGCCCGAGCACGTAGGCAACGAAGACGCCGACCACGTAGATACCTGCCGAGACCCAAAGAATAGCTCTACTGACCGCGCTCGCATCCTTACACGCGGACGGATCGTCAGGGCTGCACTCGGCTGGTCTCAATCGGGGCGCAAGGTAGTACGTGTTCACGAAGCTCAGCACGATCAGGACGCCGGAAACTGAGAACGTCCACTGTTTGTGCCGCGAGAGCGTCACCAGCCACGGCATGAACGAGAGCGCGGAAGCGACCGACGCTCCCAAGCCGAAAAGGACGAGCAAAAAAGGAAGGGCACAGCAAAGCAGCGTGCTGAGCGACGTGAACAGGGAGAAATAGCTGAGCAGAGCCGACCGCCTGCGTGTGGTTGTTGCGACATCATTCATTGTGGCTTCTCTTCCGCGATCGACTGATAGCGAATGGAGGCGGGTGCCTTGCCTTTCCCCGCCTCGGGAATCGTGCCTTCTACCAAAACGGTTTTGCCGACCATCGAGGTTGCATTCGGCGCGGACGCGGACTCAGGCACGAGTCGCAGCATGTCGTCGGAGCCCGACACCTTCAGCATCGCGTCGCTATCCGTCAAAGTGACGGCGCCAGCGACGGTCGCCATCGAGTCTTTCATGGTGAATCCGTTCTTGGCGATGGCCTCGTTCAGTTGCTTGAGCGTAGCCGTGTTCCCCGGTTTCATCTTTACCACCGCCAGCCCCTTTTCGAGGCTTACGTCAACCGAGTCCACGCCTGACACCGACTTCAATGACACGCGCACGGCGTGTGCACAGACCTCTCAATCCATGCCAAAAATCTTGATATTGATCGACTGGATTTCCGCCGAGGCGAAAGATGTGAATATCAAGAAAGAAGCGAGCAAAGCAGATAGTTTTCTCATTTGAGTCTCCCTAGTGTGAATGTCCGTGTTGAAAAAGCAGATAACTAAAATTCACCGCAAAGCGAACGTGCTCCTTGGGGAACGCAGACCCGACATCCTGATAGATCGGGAACTGAGCGCCGAAGCTGACGGTGTAATTGTGAAAAATCCCGAGTGCTGTCGGCCCAAGGAAAACTTGGTGCGCTTGTGTGTTTGGTACGGCGATGTTCGCTTGAAGAAACCTGTCAGAACGTTCTCCGACTAGCTCGCCAAAAAGCCTCCAGTCCCATTTGTCAGGTGGTCTGCGCCATTTTGGAGGGCGATAGCCGTACACCAGACTGTAGTCGAGTACGTCGGGACGCTTGTCGCCATCGTGCTCGTAGAACTTCGTGTAGGTGCTCCCAAGCCAGACGTAATTGCTACGAGATGCCATACCACTGACCACGCCGAGCATCGTGCCGGGGACGTTTGTGGTGTGAGCGACACCCTTGAACCCCGACTGCGGTCCGGGAACGGCGAGACCAGCGAAGGCTGTGCTTTCAAAGCGGGTGCCAACCCTTGTAGCCCTGTGCTGGAAGCGCCACGCGACCGTAGTGTCAAAATCATCTCCCGGCTGGATTCGAGTGGGAGGAAGCGTGGTATCTCCGACGACGACTGGAAGGGTCAGAGAAAGTGTCAGGTGCGGGGTGAACCCATACGCAATCAACTCTCGAACTGACGCTTGCGTGCCAAAGGGCGTGTTGCGACCAAATATCCCCTCGTCGAAGCTCCACTCGCCTTGCGAATTTGTGGGGGTCGCAAGCCCGAAAACTGGCCCATGCGCCGCAGCAGCGGCAAACAAGGGCAGTCCAAATACAACGAGCAACACTACTGCACGTTTCATATTTCCCTCCGCGATGGGCTGAAACACACACGTGGGCATTGCCTCGTGTGCTGAAGCAGACAACGCGGAGTTCAGATTCTCAGAATTGAATTGTGACCGGGTGGCGCGGGAGGGGGCAGACCCAGACCTATTTGCTCTGACTCTGCCTCGGATACGGACGGGACAAGGGTGACTATGGTTTCGGCAACGACGGCGAAATCGGGAGAAACCTGCGAAATCGGCTGCACCGACGCGATGGAACCTGGAGCGTTAGAAACAGTTTTGCAGCAAGGATGCTGCCCCGTTCCCATGTTGCAATCTCCTGCCATTTTCTTGCAGCACGCCATTTCAGACGGCGTCATTTGCGTATTCGGCAGACAAGCGAGCGCAGGGATCGCGAGCCAGAGGGCAAGCAAGCTCAAGACCACAACGGAGCGACAACGCACCATGACTAGATGCTATCCCCCAACTGCCTGTCGCTGCAAGCTGCAAGTGAAGGCACAAAGAGTCTCGTCCCTTGGACGCATTCGAGGGTGGATACTTCTCGTGAGGGCGACGAATCGAGAAAACTCTCCATTCCGGGGACTCGCGAAAGCGACAGGCATAAGCCCGGACACGATCCGGCACTATGAAAAGATCGGCCGGTGCTGGATAGAGGCGGAGGAGTGCCCACCCCACACGGTCAGTGGCCTTCCCGCCTGCGGAGGTAATCAATGAACATCTGTTCCACGGGTTTGTCGTAGGCCATGAGGACGTGGCGGACGGTGTGGCCGCTGACTACGTGGCAGACTTCCTCGGCGAGGTTTTTGGCGTGATCGCCGGCGCGCTCGAGGGACTGGGTCATGAAGATGATTTGCAGGCTGGCCTGGCGGGCGATGTTTTCCGGATTCTCGATGTGGCGGAGAAAAATGAGGTTGCGCAGGCGATCCATCTCGGAGTCGGCGCGGAGCACGTCGACCGCCTTGCCGACGTCGCGCGTGGAGAAGGCGTCGCCGGCGTCGGTGAGCATTTTTTCGAGGATGGTAGCCATGTGAGTGAGGTCGCGGGTGTCTTCGGAGTCGATTCGTCCCGATGCGGCTTGAGCGCTGTTGGCGAAGCTGAGGAGCAGGTCGCCGATGCGCTCCAGGCTGATCATGAACTTCATGCAGGCGAGGAGTTCGCGGGCTTCGGCGGGCTCGACTTCGGTGATGGCGAGGGTTACAGCGCTGTCGATTTCCATGTCGAGCGCGTCGAGTTCGCGCTCGCGTTGGCGAAGAGAGTTCAGCAAGGGGCCGGAGCCGGTGGCAATGCCTTCGGCGGCCGCACCGGCAGCCTCTTTGGCGAGGCGACAAGCTTCGATGGTCCGCCGGACAATGTGGTGGTGGGCCGGCTCAGGCGGGAGACTTTCGGCACGGGCGGTGCTCATAGGGATATTCCTACGGCGGGGGCCGGATGACTCGCTGATCCGATTATGCCGTTCATAAGAATGGATGGTCAACGGCCAAGGATAAATTTTTCCCGGCGAATGCGGGTTAAGAACCTGTGAATTTTTGGTCATTTTTCGGCGGCGGTTATGCTGGCGCAAACACCGAGTCCAGGATGACGCTGCGGCGGGGCTGCCCGGCGCTATTGTCTAGTTTCGAGGGTTACTTGCTGCGGCGATTCTGCCGCTTGGCGGCCCTGCGTTGCTGCTTCTGATATTTCTTCATTAATTTCCGCTGTTTCTTGGCCGCCTTCTTTTGCGCTTTCTGGTATTGCTTGGACGCTCTCTTAGCTTCGCGGCCATTTTCTCCGATACTCCTGTTTTCCGGCTGGGCGAAAACCGGAATCGACCCCGCAAGACTCAAGACGATCAACAGAATGAGGGCAGCAACTCGTTTCATAACGTCTCCGGATGGATGGTGCTTATAACGATCTTAACACTGAGACTGCGCCGGGCTGAGGGTTCCGTTACCTGGGTGTGTTCCGATCGTAACCTAGGCGGTGGGCAGGGTGAACAGGAAGGTTGATCCGTGAGCGAGTTCGCTTTCGGCGCGGATGGAGCCGCCGTGGGCCAGCATGATGTGCTTGGCGATGGCGAGGCCGAGGCCGGTGCCGCCGGATTCGCGGGAACGGGCTTTATCGACGCGATAAAAGCGTTCGAAGAGGCGCGGAAGGTGCTCGGAAGCGATGCCGGCGCCGAAGTCCTGTACGAAGAATTCGACGGCGTGGGGAACTGAGCGCGCGCCGAGGACCACTCGCCCGCCGGAAGCTCCATACTTCAGGGCATTGTCAATCAAGTTGGCAAACACCTGATGAATCGCTTCGCGGTCAGCAAGGACCTGTGGGAGACCTTCGAGGAGAGACAGGTCCTGAATCTGCAAGTCAATGCCGTGGCTGCGGGCAATCTCGCGGAAACTCTCTTCGGCGTCGTGGAGAAGTTCGGCAGGCGGGACGGGTTCGGACTCGAAACGGGTCTCGCCGGATTCAACCCGGGCCAGCGTGAGCAGATCCTCGGTAAGGCGGGCCATACGGCCGGAATTCTTGCGGATGATTTCCAGAAACTCACGAGTCGGCGCGCCGTTCTCGGGGGTGCTGTCGAGCAAGGTCTCCGCATAGCCCTGGATGGAAGTGAGCGGAGTGCGCAGTTCGTGGGACACGTTGGCGATAAAATCACGACGAGTTTTCTCAACGCGCTCGGTTTCCGTGAGATCGCGGAGCACGGCGACCGCGCCTCCGTCGGGCAGGGGGGCAGCGGTAACGTCGAAAGCGCGGCCGGGAACGATCGAGGTAGCGCGTGCAGTCTTGACTTCGTGGGTGGTGGTGGCTTCTTTAACGGCAGCCAGGAAGTCGGGGTCGCGGACGGTTTCGACCACCGGCTGTTGCAGGCGGGTGCCTTGCGGAACCAGGCGATCCATGGGTTGGTTAGCCCACTGTACGAGGCCATCGGCGCTGACGGCGATGACGGCGTCCTGCATGCTGTTGAGCAGGGTTTCGAGCTGGCGCTGGCTGGAGCGGACGGCCGCGAAACTCTGTTCAACGCGGCGGGCGGTTTTGTCGATGGCCCCGGCTACGCGGCCGATCTCGTCATGCGAAGTCTCAAGAATACGCGCCTGAAGATCGCCATCGGCGATGCGGGCGGCTCCATCGACAATGCGTTCCAGGCGGCGAGAGGTCCACTGGGAAGCGATGGCCGCGACGAAAAGCGCGAAGAAGAACGCCAGTCCGGAAGCCAGTTCCAGCCTGCGCCGAACCTGCAGGGAAACGGCCTCGACATCGGATAGAGGATAGGCAAGGCGGACCGCGCCACCGGAAACCGGCGCGGCAACATAAAGGAACGGAGTGCCGATGGTCGCACTACGCCGCTGGTCTTCGCCCACGCGGCCGGAAAGAGCGGCGGCGAACTCCTTGCGCTGAGCGACGTTTTCGACTGCGCCCGCGCCGGATTCGGAATCGGCGAGGACGTTTCCCGCTGGATCGATGATGGTGACGCGAGCACCGGCGGACTGTGCTTCCTGAGCGGCGATGTCGGCAAGGGAGTGGCCGCTGCGGTCGGTTTCAACCCGGTGAGCCAGAAGCTGGGTTTTTTGGACCAGGTTGCGCTCGATCTCGTTGCGCAGCGAAGCTTGCCAGGCGCCGCCGAGCGTCACATCGAAGGTTACGGCGGCGGCCAGGATAACGACGAGGAACGCCGCCATCAGCTTCAGGAAAATCCCGCTTCTCACTTCGGAGCCTCGAAGCGGTAGCCGGCGCCGCGCACAGTCTTAAGGTAGCGTGGGTTTTCAGGGTCGGGCTCGATTTTTTCGCGGATGCGGCGAACATAAACGTCGACGGAGCGCGGGGTCACGTAAGAAGTGTCACGCCACACAGAATCAAGCAGATGGTCCCGGGAGAAAACGCGCCCGAGATGGCGGGCAAAGTAATCGAGCAAGCGAAACTCGGTGGCCGTGGTAGGAACGAGTTCTCCGCGGACCGTGAGCGTCATGGCGGATGGATCGATCGCGATTTCACCAACGGTGAGCGGGCTGGGAGGAAGCGGGCGTTCGAAGCGGCGGAGTACGGCCTTTACGCGGGCCACGAGTTCGCGGGGGCTGAAAGGCTTGGCGATGTAATCGTCGGCTCCGATCTCAAGACCGAGGACGCGGTCAGCTTCACTGCTCTTGGCAGTGAGGAAAATTACCGGCACGGAAGCGAGTCCGGGTGTTTGGCGGACCGTGCGGCAGAGTTCGAGACCGTCTTTGCCGGGGACCATGATGTCGAGCACGAAGAGCGCTGGACGCTGGCGCGAGGCGTCCGCGATCACTGTGGAGCCGTTGGGATAGACGCGGACGGAAAATCCATCGTTCTCCAGGTGGTGGCGAACCAGGCGGGAGATATCGGGATCGTCTTCGACGACGAAGATGCTTGGTTTCACGGCTTTATTGTAACGAAGGGGGTCGCGAGTACCTAGTACCGAGTAGCGAGGATGGAGTGTGGGGTGCGATTTTTACGGGATTGTAACAATCAGGTTGGAAGAACAAGGTATTTGCTCCACTAAACGAGTTGCACGAATCGGAATAGACGACCGTTCTCTAAAATGCGAAGGTTTCATCCTGAAATGGAAGGCATAAAGGCGATGCCGGCGAAAAAGACATCTCGCATTTCGATTCTTGTTGTCATGGGACTGGTCCTTGTTGCGTGCGTCTGGATCACAATCTATTATCTTCGCCCTGCGGTACGTCTTGCGTATGTTGACTCCGCGATCAGCACCCTGCGAATGGTGAATAGCGCAGAAAAGCATTTTGCTCAAACGCACCCCGAGCGTGGATATGCTTGTGCGTTTGCGGACTTTGCCGCCAATGAATTGCCTTCTGGAATCGCCACGAGCGGCCAGAGAAATGGCTACGCATTTGAACTTACTTGTCCAGGTGGAAACGGAGACCCTCCCCGTCGAAGCTTTCAAATCACCGCACGTCCGCTGGAAAAAGATATGCCAGCGTATTGCTCCGATCAGTCCGGCATTGTGAGGTCAGACGAAAGCGGATCAACGGCCCGGTGCCTGCTGAGTGGAACTGGGTTCTGATTTTGTCTAGCAGAGCCCCTTAACCACGTTTCAGTCAATTATCAGGTTGGCTGTGCGGTCAAGGTGAAACCGATTGCCGGGCGGGATGACTGTGGTAGCGCTGTATTCGGTGATGATGGCGGGACCGGAGTAGTTTTTGCCGGGCTTCAATGCGTCGCGGGAATAGATTGCGGTTGTGAGTTTCTTTCCGTCGAAAAGGACTGGGGCCTTGGGCATGGAAGGCGAGCCGAGCTTTGCTCGGCTTGGACGGGCGTGGGCGGCCCTCCCCACATCGACTCTGGTGATTTTTAGTGGTGGTGATTTCACAATGGCGCGCAGGCGCAGGGTTACCAACTCCACCTCGCGCCCGGGGTGAGCGTAGCCGTAGCGGCGCTGGTGTTCCTGTTCGAATTCCTTCAGAAGATTCTTCGTAAACGGCAAGTTGAGTTCGTATCCCTGGCCGCGATAACGTAGGTCGATGCTGCTCTGGTATCGCACTCGTCCCCGCCAGGCTTCTTGCTGAAAATCCTTAGCGGCCTGTTTCCCTAGCGTGGCGAACTCTTGCCTCAGCCGCGCGCGCGGGAACTTGCCCGCGATGCGCCACAGAATCGTGCGCGAGTAATCCTTGACGACGTCGCTGACCAGAATACCCAGAGCGGAAAGGGCGCCGGGCAAGGCCGGCACGATCACGTGCGGGATGCTAAGCGCTTCCGCCAGAGCGCAAGCGTGCAGGGCTCCAGCGCCGCCGAAGGCGACCAGGGCAAAGTCGCGGGGATCGCGTCCGCGCTCGATGGAGACCACGCGGATGGCTTTTTCCATGGCGGCGTTGACCACGCGAATCACTCCGGCGGCAAACTTTTCGAGAGTCAGCGGACTTCTCTGCCGCTTCAACCATTCGCGAGTGACGCGGCGGGTCCGGTCGAGATCCAGAGCGAAATCACCGCCCAGGAAGCAAGCGGGCTGCAGGCGGCCTAATAAGATGTTGGCGTCGGTGACTGTGGGCTGGGTCCCGCGGCCGTAGCAGATGGGACCGGGATCGGCGCCGGCGGATTCGGGGCCGACGCGAAGAACGCCGGCGGCGTCGAAGCGGGCGAGCGAGCCTCCGCCAGCTCCGACGGTGTGGATGTCGAGCATGGGGACACCGATGGGGAGTCCGGCAACTTGGGCGTCGTTGGCGGTCGTAGGCGCGCCTTCGACGAGGGAGACGTCGGTGGAAGTGCCTCCCATATCGAAGGCGATGATCCGATCGAAGCCGCTGCGGCGGGCGCTGGCGGCAGCGCCGACTACGCCTCCCGCGGGGCCGGAGAGGACGGTGCGAACGGGCTCGCGGGCGGCGGAAGCGAGAGCCGTGATGCCGCCGCTGGATTGCATAACGAAGATGCGCGGAGCCACAGGGGTTGAAGCCTCGTTCTTGTGGAGCCTTTTCATGCTGAAGCGCCGCTCTTCCTCCAAGTCCTGCGCATGAGCTTCTAGATTTCCCAGGTAACGCTGCATTACCGGTTGCAAGTATGCATTGACCACTACGGTTGAGGTGCGCTCGAATTCGCGGAATTCGGGGAGGATTTGGTGAGAGATGGAGAGCAGAACGCCAAGCGGCTTGAGGATTTTCGCGACGGCTATCTCATTTCTCGGATTGGCGAACGAGAACAATAACGAGATGGCGATGGAGTCCGGGCGCTTCGCCACTAATTGGGAGACTAACGATTTCAGGTTCGAAGCCGTGGGCGAGGTCAGAATTTCTCCATCGCTGGCGGTACGCTCTTCGATGCCGAAACGGAGGTCTTTAGGAACCAGCGGCTCGACGCGATCAAAGAAAAAATCGTAGAGCTTGGGGCGCGCCTGGCGTCCGATCTCGATGGCGTCTTCGAAACCGGCGGTGGTCACGAGAGCGGCGCGCGCCCCTTTGCGTTCCAGCAGCGTATTGGTGCCGACGGTCGTGCCGTGCAACAGAACAAGTTCACCTTCGTAATTGATTTTTCGAAGAGCTTCGACGATGGCCTGGGAGGGATCTGCCGGAGTAGAAAAAACTTTCAGCATGCGCAGGCGTCCGTGTTCGATCCAGACGCAGTCGGTAAAGGTGCCACCGGTGTCGATGGCGATGCGGAGGGGTTGGGGGCGGCTGGGCATGGCTTGAATTCGGAGAATTAGAGTAACATTTGCGGCTATGAGATACGCATTTCTCGTTGAAACGTATGCCACCGAGCGGGTGAAGGTGGTCAGCGTGTGGAGCGAGTTCCGGGACGCGGATCTCCCCGTGCGTCCGCGCGAGGGCGATCCGCGGGGACGCAGTGTACATGAGCAGATGGTGCATCAGTGCGTGAGCGAAGATTTGTGGTTTCGCAACATGCTGGGAATCGATGTGGGCGCGCCTCCATTGCCGGAGCGGGAGACACGGCTGGAGTTTATGAAGCGATACGCCGAGGACAGCGGGAAACGGTTGGCGGCGCTGCGGGAGAAGAGTGAGGCGTGGTGGGAAGAGGATGTGACGTTTTTCGACGTGCAGCGGTCGCGAGCGTGGGTGATGACACGGCGAATGACGCATACCTCGCATCATCGGGGACAGTTGATGGCAATGTTGCGCATGCTGGGGCGCGATGTGCACAGCAATTATGGGCCGACCGCGGATACGGGCGGGCTGATGCAGAATCATGCGCCGACGATTTATGCGTACGAGAGTTTGGAGGAGTTGTTGGCCGGGGAGAGCGCGGGAGGGCGGAAGGCGGCGTTGCCGGGGAGTGGGGGAAGGCGGTGACGGAAAGGCCAGGGTAGTGCGGATGTTGAAGCAAGGGCCGAGGCTTAATGCTGTTTCATCAATTGATGAACACGGCCCTGAATCTGCTGGTCAAACCATCCGAGTTCAGAAAGGGTCCCGATCCCGAGCTCGACGCCCATTGCACTAACCTCGGCAGTCTTTATATTCGGCATATTCGGCCCAATGACCTCAGCAATTGTCTGCAGCGCGCCGTGTTCTCGCTGTTCTCTTGTCATGTCCACTAGTATAGAACCATGTGTCAACTCTCCCGCGCGGACTTGGCCCAGGTAGCACCTATCTGCTCCACCCGCACGCTCCGTGATCTCCAGCCTATCCCTTTGTCGTGAATGCCAGCGTCAGCAGCGTCCTTTGTTCCACCTCATGAGCTTTGGCGCTGCCGGTGGCGGGGCTGGCGCTGGAGCTGCGTTTGACCGACATCACATGGCGTTCGCCGGCGATGCGCTGCAGGCGCGGCAGCATGTTGAAAAGTGCTCCCATATTTGCTGGTTCTTCCTGCACCCACACAATGTCACCGGCTTCGCCGTGGCGGGCGAATTCCGCGATGAGTTCGTTTTCCGGGAAGGGATAGAGCTGTTCGAGAAACACGATTGCGGTGGAGTTGTCTTTTCTCTTCTTACGTTCGGCCTGGAGTTCATGACCGATCTTTCCGGTGCAAACCAGAATGCGGTCGGCATCCCCGATTTCGGTGTCGGGAATTACGTTCAAGAAATTCTTGTGGGTAAAATCTTCGATCGGCGACGACGCATCGGCATGGCGTAACATGCTCTTCGGCGTGAACACAACCAGCGGTTTGCGCCAGTGGCGCAGGGCCTGGCGGCGGAGCAGGTGAAAATATTGCGCGGCGTTGGAAGGTTGCGTGATCTGGATGTTGTGCTTCGCGGCGAGCTGGATGAAACGCTCGATGCGGGCGCTGGAGTGTTCCGGTCCCTGGCCTTCGTAGCCGTGCGGCAGAAGCAAAACCAGGCCGGAGAGCAGGTTCCACTTGGCCTCGCCGGCGGAGATGAACTGATCAATGATGGCCTGTGCCACGTTCACGAAGTCGCCGAACTGGGCTTCCCAGAGCACGAGCGCTTCAGGATAATCGCGGCTGTAGCCGTATTCGAAGCCGAGCACGCCTTGTTCGGAAAGAGTGGAGTTGTGGATTCCGCAACGGGCCTGGCCGGGCGCAATGTTTTCCAGCGGAACGTATTCGTTCTCATTTTCGATGTCGATTAGCACCGAGTGGCGCTGGTTGAAGGTTCCGCGCCGGGAGTCCTGGCCGCTGAGGCGAACCGGGATGCCGACCTTTACCAGGCTCGCGAAAGCGAGGGCTTCAGCCATGCCGTAATCGGCGGGGCGTTTGCCTGCGCCCATCTCGGCGCGCTGCTCGAGGAGCTTCTTTACTTTCGGATGAATGTGGAAACCCTCGAGATACGCGGTGAGATGTTTCGTGAGCTCGGCTAACTCTTCGGACGAGAGTCCGGTTTCCACTTCGAATTCCGGCTTGTGGCGGCCGCCGTAGTATTGATCCCAATACTTGGGCAGGTCGCGCATCAACGGCTTCTTGGTGACCTTGCCGGCATCTTTCTGCGCCGATTCGAATTCGGCTTTGATGGCAGCGGTCTGCGCGGGAGCGTCGGTTGCGCCGATGTCGTCAGCGTAGATTTCCCACAGCGGCGGATGCTCTTTGATCTTCTTGTAGAGCAGCGGCTGGGTGATCGTTGGATCGTCGACTTCGCTGTGGCCATGGCGGCGGTAGCCAATGAGGTCGATGACCACGTCGGTGCCGAAGCGGTACCGGTATTCGGTGGCGAGGCGGGCAACGCGGACGACGGCATCCACATCTTCGCCGTTGACGTGGAAGATGGGAATCGACTGGCGGCGCGCGATGCAGGCGGCGAAGCGGGTGGAGTGCTCTTCCAGATAACTTGTCGTAAACCCAAGCAAATTGTTCACAATAACATGAATCGTGCCGCCGACGGTGTAGCCGGGAAGATCGGCGTAATTCATGGTTTCGGCAAGAATGCCCTGCCCTGCGAAAGCGGCATCGCCGTGGATGAGGAGCGGAAGATACTTTTCGCGTCCACCTTCGCCGGTGCGGTCCTGCTTGGCGCGCGTGCGGCCGACGGTGACGGGATCGACGGCCTCGAGGTGGCTGGGGTTGGAAACCAGGTGAATGTGAACTTTGTTGCCGCTGCGCGTGACGTACTCTCCGGTCGCGCCCATGTGGTACTTCACATCTCCGGAGCCGAGAACGCTGCGCGGGTCAACGTCCTCGAAGCCGGCGAAGATTTCCTCCAAGGGTCGCTTGGCAACGTGCGCTATCACGTTCAGCCGTCCGCGGTGACTCATACCCATTACGAGTTCGGCTGCGCCGAGGCCAGAACCGGTATCGAGAATCTCATCGACCAAAGGAATTAGCGCGGTGACGCCTTCGAGCGAGAAACGCTTGCTGCCGAGATAACGCTGCTGCATGACCTGCTCGAAAATATCGGCGCGGATAAGCAGGTCGAGAATGCGCTGCTGGTCTTTTTCTGTCACCTCGAAACCCTGAGACGGCGATTCCATTTGCTCGTAGATCCAACGGCGGCGCTCGGGAGCATAGATGTGGTTGATTTCGACGCCAATCGTCGAAGAGTAAATGGCGCGGGCTTCGCGGGCGTACTCGCTGTCGATCTGTAGTTCAACAGTCGGGCGCGGGCGGAGAAAACCGAGGGGGTCGAGATCGCCTTCGAGATATCCCCATTGCCGGAAGGCGTTGAAGACGCTTTCGCGCTCCAGGTTGGAACTCTTGGAAGTTTCGGCAGCGCCGGCGCCGCCGTTGGCAGTCTTGGATTTCGGGGTCATGGGAATGCAGGTACTAGGATAAAGGATGACAGGACCGCGCGCACGATTCGCGACCATTCGATCGTCATTCGCGGGAGGCTCCCGCCAAGGAAAATCTGCTTGATCCAGTTCAACCGCGATAGGTTCAACCGACAATTTTGTAGGGCCGCATCATCTCGTTGTCTTCGTGCTCCAGCACGTGGCAGTGCCACACGTAACGGAATTCGTCGCCCGGTTTCACCGCTGTTCCCGCAGGAAGATCGAACTTTGCGATGACGCGAGTGATGTAGCGTGCGTAGGTCTTGACCGTGTCTTTCCAGGCCGGACGTTCGTTCGATTCCGGCGGCATCGGGATTCCCGTGTAAACAATTTTGCCGGTCTGCACGTAGGTCTTTGCATCGAATGGCTGGCGATTGAGCACCTGGAACCGCACCAGATGAAGATGAATGGGATGCACATCGCCGGTGGTGTTGGCGAACGACCAGATTTCTGTGGAGCCGGCTTTAGGATCTTCGGTGATTGGATCGTCCCAATGTTTCTGGCCGAGCAGTCCGATCATGGTGTAGCCGTCGGATGGGCGATCCATTTCCGTGAGAGCCAGTGTTCTTTCACGCACAGCGTGGGCGGGGTCCATGGGCGACCAAGAGACAAGTGTTTCTGGAAGTGAACTTGTGTCCTTCTCGGCGAGCGGCTTCGTGACCTTGAAGAGCATGACATCGGTGGGAACGATTTCTCCGCCGCGCGCGTAGGGCGCAGGCGCATCGTTGACGAGGGCGAGGTTCATGCCTTTGTGTTCGGAAAAATCGATGACGATGTCGAAGCGCTCGCCGGGAGAGAAGATGAGGTAGTGCAATCGCAAGGGCGCTGGCAAAAGGCCGCTGTCACTGCCAATCTGAATGAAGGGCGGAGCATCCACAGGCTTGCCGCTGCGCTTGCCGGAGGCATCGGCGGGCACGAGCGTGAAGTGATAGAAGCGCGAGTTGGAGCCGTTCACCATCCGAAAACGATACTTGCGGGGCTCCACTTCAAGAAATGGAGTGGCTTTGCCGTTCACACAAATGGCATTGCCGAAAAATTCCTGCATCCATACCGGATGCGTACCCTGCGGTGCCGCGGGATACAGCAGTGAGCCATCCGCATTGAAGCTGCGATCCTGGATCATCAGCGGGATTTCGTAAGGTCCGCTGGGCAGGTTGAAGCTGTCTTCTTCCGGATCGCGGATGAGGTAGAAACCGGCCAGACCCGCGTAGACGTTCAGTCGAGTGATGCCGAGAGCGTGGTCGTGATACCAAAGAGTGGTAGCCCTTTGATCGTTGGGGTAATGGCAGGGATCGGCAGGGCGCACCGATCCGGAGCGTCCGTCGGAGGTAACCCAGGCATCGGGATAGCCGTCGCTATCGGGTAGGACCTGCGCACCGTGGACATGGGTAACGGTGCGCACTTGCGGCCCGTTCTCTTCTTCGCCGTGGATGGTGTAATCGAGCGGCAAGAAATGTTTAGTGGGAAGCCGGTTCATCCACTTCACGGAGATGGGCTGGCTTTTGAGTACTTCGAAGGTCGGTCCGGGCCACATGCCGTTGTATCCCCACATGGTAGCGGCCGGAAGATCGCGGTGCGCTTGATGGCGGAACGGGCTCATGTGAATCTGGACAGGCGGTGCGCCAGCACGCGGACGGATCACTGGCGGAATCGCCAACGGCGTTACGTAACTTTCGAGTGCGACCGGATGCGGCTGCGGCATTGCCGGGACCGACGGGACTTGCGCGCCGGCGACAGGCATACTCATGCCGGAATGCGGAGCCGATTGGGCAAGCAGCCTCCGCGCAGCGGGCAATAAGCCCGCACCCGCGCAAAGGCCCACTCGCAATAAATCGCGCCGATTCAGACTCAAAAATGGGCTCCCTTTGACTGTTAGCCGCGTTCAAGCGGTAAGTTTGTTAACGCCTTTTGAATCTTCGCACTGAATTCCAGTGGCGGCCCTGGGGTTTTGTGAAAATCTGATTAAAAAGTGAGCAACAGCGCCCGGCCTTGCCGCAAAGAAACCCGGCCAGGAAGAGTTTTCCTGGCCGGTATTGGTTGGAATGGAGCTACTCAGGTCCGGTTAGCGAGCCTGAGGAAAACTGAAAGCGTCAAACAAGTCGTCAATCGCAGGGCTGTTTGTCGGCACGTACGGATTGTCGCTCGCCGCCGTCGGGTTCGGGAGGTTGTCCCGGCTCCGGATGGTCAACGGCGACAGGCCCCAGTTCCGTTCAATGAATTTGATGATCGAGACATGATCACCATAGGAATGGTTGACGATGCCTCCGGTGCTGTAGGGAGAAACGACGAGCAACGGGATGCGCGTACCATCGCCGAAGAAGTCGACGGGCTGGATGTAGCCGGAATCATAGTATCCGCCGCCTTCGTCCTCGGTGATGAATATCGCTGTGGTTGCCCATAACGTCGGATTTGCCTGCACCGCATTGACAATGTTCTCTACGAAGCCCTCAAAAATCTGGAGCTTGGAAGAGGCCGGATGGCCATCAGACGGCCAGCCCGGTTTCACGATCGAAACCGACGGCAGAGTATTTCCTGCTATGTCGGTATAGAGGTTCTGCGAATCCTGGATGTGATCCTGACGCAGGGTTGCGTTGGTCATGATGTCCGTAGCGTACCCGAACGGATTGCAGATCGTGCAATAGGTATCCAGCGGGTTGGTTTGGAGCGGGTCCGTGACATAGATATCCCAGCCGTCACCGTAATACCTCCACGAAATGTCCTTCTCCATGAGGGCATCGCCGATATGGCGAACGGAGGTTCCGGGAACGGTGAAGGGCGAGTTGCCAAGCGCCGAGGAGCCATCGCCGTTGTAGCCTGGATTGTAGTTATTCAGGATGTAGTAGTGTCCAGACTCGCAGTTAGGCCCGACCGGGCGGGGCAAAGCTTCGAGGTAGTTCACGATGGCCGGCACGCCGGGCTGGCTGACGTCGGAGCAGTTGACGTAGCTGCCCCCGCCGGTTCCACCTGAGCCTCCGTAGCCGTCATCGTCGTACCAGTTATTGGTACCGGGCTGAGGATTCGGATTTTCAATCTGATTGGCAGGCGGAGTGAGCGCGTTGCCCTTGCCATCGCTGTACCAGATCGAATCTGCGTAGCCGAATTCGATGTGGTTGGCCATGGTGCCGCCCATCACCGATTGATGGAAGTTGTCGCTCAGCGTGTAGGAATTGGCCAGGCTCGTCAGATACGGAACATCGCCATGCTGCACGTTGAAAAATTCCATTGAGGTTGAGCCCTCCCCGGTCGAGAGGTAGTTGGTAGGCGGCGTGGTGTAACCGCTGGAGCCATCGCTGCCAGCGCCGATGGTGATTTCCACCCATGGAAATAGGTCACTCAAGCAACCGCTCGGGTTTGCGGCAGTCGCATGCGACACGCTGCAGTCGGTCTGCTGCCACATCTGGTAGAACCGGTGCACCGGACTGTTGGCATACGAGCTGTAAGGGACAAACGGCGTGAGCCCGAATCCACCGTTGGGCAGGTGATAAACGTCGGGAAGACGGGTGTCAGGGACGACATAGGCGGAGAGGCCGGTGCCACCGATCGTCAGATCATAGTAGTAGCCTTTGGCCAACTGGCCTGGCTCGGTTTCGCGAGCCAGCGTGACGCTCGAAAAGTATGCGTCGGTCGGGCCACCCGCCACGACGGGAGGATTGTGTTCGAAGACCTTTTTTTCGGTCGGACTAATCGCGTACGTGGTTGTATCGATAGCGCGGTACTGGGCGGAGAGAGCATAGCTCGGGCCGGGCTGTCCGCCGGCAGTGATGATCCCCTTGGAGAGCAGGTTCGAAACCGTCTGCCCGTTGGTTGGATTAAAAGTGGCAAACACGTGATCGAAGCTTCGGTTCTCGCCGATGATCACGATCACATGTGTGATGGGCGACGAAGTAGGAGCTGGTTTCGCTGGGGTTTTGGCTTCCGAAGCGGTTGGAGCTCCAAGGTTGACGAGCAAAGCGAACAAGCTTGTGCCCACCGCAACGTGCTGTCTGGCTTTCGCCAGGAAACTCGGTGAAGACATACATTTCCTCCTGAGACTTGCAGAGACGTCCAGATGCCAAGGTAGCTAGGTGTTTGTCACCCTCAGGTGACAGAGAGATGAATTTTTGGTGAAAAAAATTCCACAGGGCGGCAATGGCTCACCGGGTAATCACCGTATTGACTAGTTACTGCGGGAGGCTCTCTTTTCTCCTGGATTCTGAGTGCTCTCGGTTGGAGGCTGATCGGGCTCGCGAACCGCGGTCCATGAATAATTGGTTGGACGGACATTCTCGCCATGCCAGTCGTAGCCATCGTTCATACCCTGTATCTCAAACTTGCCCGCCATCTTGTCGCCATCAACGGCCCCGGTGCCCCTCAGGAACTGCTAGAGTAGCCTCGCAAAGGAGACATTCATGCCAGCCAACGGCCTGTTACAAGTCGCAAGCCCTTATTCGGTGGACGAAACGCTGCAGCGTCTGCAATCGCTTCTCTCCGCGCGCGGAGTGCAGCTATTCGCCCTGATCGACCACAGCGGCGAAGCCGAAAAAGTCGGTCTGAAAATGCGCCCCACCAAGCTGCTGATCTTCGGCAATCCCAAAGGAGGCACTCCGCTCATGGTCGCCGCGCCCGCGCTCGCCATCGATCTGCCGCTGAAAGTGCTGATCGCGGAGGATGAAAACGGAAAGACTCAGGTCTCCTACAATAGTCCGGAGTACCTGCAGCAGCGCCACGGCGTGCCCGAGGACTTAATCAAAAACATCGCCGTCGTCGGCCCGCTGGTAGCCAAGGCCCTGGAATAAGGACAGCATCGTGTTACCGGCAATCTGTACGACGCAGTCCGCCTACCTAGCTGCCGTTCTAGCATTAGCCACAGGACAGCCGAGCGGAACTAGCACGCTTACTGGCAACGCACGCCTAACGGGAAAAGCCACAATGTTCTAACCGACTTTGAAAATGAAACTTTGGCTTCGCCTGCTACCGGCTCTCTCCGAAAATGTAAATCGCTCCGTCTTCGCCTTGCCAACCACTGGCGGAAATCGCCAGTACGCCGCCGCCAATTCCCACTGCATTTCCGAAACCATCGTTAGGCGCGGCATCGGATGCAGTTATTGCTACTCCGCCTGACGCTGTTTGCCAGCCGCCAGAAGGTTCGCTAAACACGTATGAGACGCCATCGTGGCTGTGAGCAAAAGGTGCCCCAGCCAAAAGCGTCGTGCCGCTGATTGCTACCGAATATCCTAGTTCGCTACCAGCCTTTCCGTCGACAGCAGTAAGCTCGGCTGTCTCTGTCGACGCTTTTGGCCACCCAGACGAGGGCCGAGTATAAACGTAAGCTGCTCCTTGCGTCCCGTTCGACCCAATCGTCTGCTGCGGTGCGCCTACCACCACGTTGCCGCCACTAATCGACACGGAGAGTCCAAAATAGGCCTTCTTGGTGCCATCGGAGGGGTCAAGTTCTGCCGTCTGTCCTCTGGTCCCACTCCATCCTTCGGCAGGTTCGACAAACACGTAAGCGCGACCACGCTGCACGAGCCCGTTCGCCTCGGAACGCGGCGCCCCGACTACGACGGTATTTCCGCTTATGCCAACCGAGTTGCCGAAATAGCACCCGATAGATGCATTATTGGCCACCAACAGCGCAGTCTGGGTCATGTTTGCCCAACCCCCAGGAGGCTGCACGTACACGTAGACGGAGCCGAGCTCCTTCTCATTGCCAACCTGCGCGAGTTGGCTCCCAGCAACGATAGTGGTTCCGTCAATGGAAACAGAATTGAACGTTCCGCTCGGAGAACCGGAGGTAGTAAGTTCCGCGTTTTCGTAAACCGTTCCGGACGGGCTAATGTACACGTAAGCAGCGCCCATCAGGGCGTCGGAATCGTCGCCGCCGACTACAACCGTGTTACCGCTGACCGCCACCGAGCTACCGAATTCGTCGTCGGTAGTGCCGTTTGACGGCTCCAAAGTCGCAGTCAGGGTCAGGTTTGTCCAGTCGCCGTTAGGGGCTGTATACACGTAGGCCGCACCGCCGCTGTTGTTTGCCTCCGGCGCACCAATCACCAAAGTGTTCCCGCTGATCGCAACGCTGGTTGATGAAAGAGCATATGGCTGCGAGCCAGTTAACTCCGCCAATTGTTGGAATGTTTCATAAGTCGGGCGGCCAAGTCGGCTCTGCGCGGACGCACCGAGGGAAAGCAGTGCGAGGGTCAAGCCCAGGATAGTTTTCATAGGACCTCAAGCGAACAAGGGTGGGGCGTCCTGGGGGGAACGGCAAAAGAACGCAGAGAGAACTTACGCCTTTACGGGGGCCCTGTCAATCTGGCGCTGGTGGGCGCCTGGCCCCAACCCTCGTTTCTCGCCTGCATTACTCCGATTGCCCCATCCTTGCGTTTTTTGCAAGGGTGGGTACTCCGAGTCTATCCCTGTGGTTGGATTTGTCGAGATCGTTTCGATTCCCGTCTGGAAGCGACAGCAAATCGGTTGTGTCGGCATTCGTGGTGCCCATCCGTCGAAAGCCGCGACGGATGGGGCAGCCTCGTTTGCCGTAGCGTAAAGGTGGCCAGTCCCCCCTTTCAATGCCAAGCTTCACCACGGGCGCACGCTCACGGAGGCTCTGGTGTCCTTACGAAGAATTGCTCGCCTGGCCGTTATGTTGGCGGCCCTCCCGATGTCGGGCCCCGCAGCCCAGGCGCAGTTCGAGACGCGAGCAATCTTTCCCGTGCCCTGCCGCCCTTACTCCCTTATGGCCGGCGATTTCAATCGCGACGGCATCCCCGACGTAGCAGTGGTGGATGATAGCGGCAGCGGCAGTGTGGAGATTCTGCTAGGCAACGGGGACGGGACGTTATCCTGGTCTACGGCACCGGCGATTAGGGTTCGCTTCCCCGCGCTGGCCGCCGGAAATCCACAGCCCCATGTGACATCTAACCTTGCGCCTCACCTCAACTCGTCGCATAATTGTCCCAGCAAAGTGAAGTAACCGTATCCAACCCGACCCAGCCGCACCCGGCCACGAATCGGGCCCGAACTCCTTTGCCCTCTATATTTTGACCCTAAGTCCTTTATCCGGCGTATTTTGCGGCCAATTTCGCGCTAACCCGATGATTCTTAAATATCGAGGGGGGTGGGGGAGGGTACCGCTCGTTACGCTTCCCAATGCAGCCACCCCCACGCGGAACCAAGATTCAACCTCCCAACAAATGCCCCGCCGCCCTCCCTCGAAAAATATTTTTCCTCACGGCTGTGGAATAATGCTCGCGTCCTGAGAAAACGCCGTGGTTGAAGATTCCAACCGAGCCCGCGATCATCTCGCCAACGAGCGCACCTTTCTCGCTTGGGTGCGAACCAGTGTCGCGATCGTCGTATTCGGCTTCGCCATTGGACGCTTCGCCGTCGCAATGCGCCAGTTCACCGCATTTCAAGGGCATGAATCCAAAGCAACCGGCTTCTCGGTCTGGATGGGAACCATCTCGATTCTTGCCGGAGTAGTAATGGTAGTCGCGGGATTGTTGCGCTATCGCAAAACCCGCGCGCAACTCGATGAAGGCAAGTTTGAGCCCGCGGGATTTATCGTCGATCTGGTGACGATCCTGACCGTGCTCTTCGGTCTTGCGTTGGCGGGATATTTGGTCTACGTGGAGAAGAGCTGGAGTTAAGAGCGCTGCTGGTTGGCGAAACTCCAGAAGCAGTCCTCGGCATCGAAAACCTATGGCGAACGATCAGGAAAAAGAGGCAGCGGCGCGCGCGAGTTTGCGGTTCGTGAAACATGGTCGGGTCGTCGGCCTGGGAACAGGCTCGACGGCGAAGTACTTCATTCAACTGCTGGGCGAGCAGGTGAAGAATGGATTGAGAATCCGCGGCATTCCCACCTCAGACCGTTCTGGAGAATTAGCCGCCAGTCTGGGGATTCCGCTCACGACGCTGGATGAATGCCCGGAGATCGACGTGACCGTGGATGGAGCGGACGAGTTCGACCCGCAATTGCGGTTGATTAAAGGTGGCGGTGGAGCTCTGCTCCGGGAGAAGATTGTGGCCTCGGCAACCCGGCAACTCGTGATTGTGGCCGACGCGACGAAGAGAGTTCCGGTGCTGGGAAGGTTTCCGCTGCCGGTGGAAGTGATTAAGTTTGCGCAGGCGGTGGTGCAGAAGAAGATTGCGGCTCTGGGCGCGGAGGTGAAGCTGCGGCAGGCGACGGATGGCAAGCCGTACTTGACTGACGAGAACAATCACATCCTGGATTGCCACTTCGGGCAGATTCCCGATGCCGATGGGCTGGCGCGGCAACTCAGCGATATGCCCGGGGTGGTGGAACACGGGCTGTTCATCGGTATGGCGAGCGTAGTACTGGTGGCGAATGGGAGTGAGGTAGTAGAGCTGCGGCGGCAAGGGGTTGTTAAGTCCTAAAGAGGGCCATTCACCACAGAGTCACAGAGTCAGAGGAACCATAAAGGGGGCTTCTCTGTGTCTCTGTGACTCGGTGGTGAGTTAGCCTTTTCACCGTTCTTCATCCGAGCATTGCGATGGCAGCAGGAGCACAGGGTTCCGGTCAGGATCAACCGACGCGGCGTCGTGCTCTGCGCTACCGTGTGCAGGCGCCGCTGGACGTGACCGTGTTGCGTTCGGGCATTCCCGATACTTTGCCGGGACGGTTGGTGAACCTGGGCGCAGGCGGCGTGGGCGCAGTGCTGGCGGGTGAATTGTTGCCAGGTGAGGCTGTGGGAGTGGAGATCAGCCTGCCCATGGTCGAGGGTCTGCTGCGCGCGCGGGCGCTGGTGCGGCATCACGACAAGTTGCGCTCGGGAATGGAGTTTGTGGGGCTGTCGGCGGAGCAGCAGGCGGCGATTCGCGATTGGGCGGGAGCAGCAAAAGCGGAACTTGAGCCGAGAGTACGCGCGAAGACCGCAACCGCAGGCACTGGGAAGGGTTCTGAAAGTGGTGGAGCGGGCGGGGATCGGCCTCCGATCCGCAAGCGAAGCGTCCGAGGATGGATTTTCCTGCTGGTGTCGGCCTCAGTCTTAGTGGCAGTCTTGTGGTGGCGGTGGAATCGGGGGTGGGAGGATCTGGAGTCGCCTCTGTCGGGGCGCGAAGCGGCGTCAAAACAACAGCCTCAGGCTCAGGTTCCAGCCGACGTAATGGAGAAGCTGGTGACTCATCGCGTGGATCCTGATTACCCCGAGGCAGCCCGGCCAGCGAATCTGCAGGCAGTAATCGTGCTGGATGTAGTGGTCGGACGCGATGGATCGGTAGCGGATGTGCATGCGCTGAATGGTCCGGATGTTCTTGCCCAGGCGGCGATGAATGCCCTGCGCTGGTGGCGGTTCGAGCCTTACCGCGTGGATGGAAAGCCGGTGGTGGTGGAGACCACGGTGGCCGTGGAGTTCAAGCCGTAGGGCTTCACCCGCGCCCGCGTAGTGCGCTGAGGACGATGATGCCGCTGACCGCAAAGGACACGACAGCGGCAAGGGCAGCAATCAGCGTGAAGACTTCGTTGCGGTGAAAAACATCGGCAAATACGGCTGCAACGGCGCAGATAACTCCGAGCGCGTTGAGCCAAAGCGGACCTCCAACCAAGGAAGAGCGCGCGGAAGAAGAAAGATTGGGACGCAGGCGAAGCTGCAAGAGCAGCGCGGCCAGCCCAATGGCGGCGACCACTACCAGCGCCACCGGGCTGAGGAATGCTCGACGGCTGGTGTAGAGGACGACCAGGGCAAGCCCAGCGAGCAGCAGGCCGGCGGCGACGAGGGTCGCACCGCGCGGCTGAGGATTGGGGCCGGGGTTGGAGGGGTTGTCGGGCACGGAGTTCCGTCCCCAGATTTATACAGGTGCTGGGCAAGGTTTTCAAATTCAGGCGCGACGAACCCGCTTCCGAAGCAGTCTCAAGAATCCGGCGTGGAATGGCTCATTCCTATGAGCCATTCGGCCTGGAGGGGATCGCCATGGTTGACGGCGTAGAGGACGAGTTCGACGCGCGATGAGATTCCCAGTTTGTCGAAGATGCGGAACAGGTATTTCTTAATAGTGTGCTCGCTTAGGTTGAGTTCGCGGGCGATGTCGCGATTGCTGAGGCCTTCGGCCACGAGAGCTACCACCTGTTCTTCCCGCGGAGTGAGCAACTGGTGGCCGCTGGAGTTGAGAACGCGCAACGAAGGGACTTCAGAGATCAGGTCGAGCAGGAAACTTAGTTGCTCGGTATTGGCCCAGATCTGACCTCCGGCAACCCGCTGAATGCACCGGCAGAGCAGCCGAAAATGCGTGTCGGAAATGCAGAAGATTCCGCGGGCGCCGGAACGGAACGCTCCGACCACCAGTTCGCGATCATAGGATTCCACCAAGAGAACTTTGGCCACGGCGGGATGGGAAAGATGAATGCGGCGCATGGCCGCCATCTGGTTGGCAATGTTGACGGAGTGATTCAGCGACAGAACAACCACTTTAGCCGGAGTGGAGGCAACCGCCTGGAGGATTGAGGCAACATCGACCGGACAGGTGGAGATGCGGAACTCGGAGCGACGGCGCAAGGCGCTGGTCAGTAGCTGTGCCTGCATCCGATTGGAGTCCGCGATGAGGACAGTAATCGCGGGTGAAGCGGCGGCCAGAGACGAACTCATGAACAGGGCTCCAAAGAGGTATTGAGTAATGTGATCTTAGGGGGAACGCGAGGAGGTACTCAAGGAAACATGTCACATTATTCGGTTGAGCTATTCAAATCGGGAAAACAAGTTTCTACGCTGTGGAAAAGTAAAGCGTAAACCTCCGGTCCGGAAAATCCTCCGGCGGTTTCGCGGGAATATTGAACAGTTTGGCTTTAACGCTGCCCATCCAGCCGCAGCTGCTTCAGCACAGTGTGATTCCGCAAACATGCAAGTCTACTTTTGTAGGTAGCCCGTGAGGGAACAGTCTTGCGGCTTCATCGAAAAATCCCCAACGCGAAGAAGAGCGTTACTACGGGGTTCGTCGCCTTACCGGCCTGAATCGGACGTACTCCGTTAGTGGACTGCACTTCCCATGTCTTGTTGTGAAAGCGGCATCGAGATAACTTGCACAAAGAGAGCCGCGAATCTGAATGGCTTCTCGAAATCCAGGAACATAGAGCCCATCACGCAATGAAGCCCTTCGTCAGCTGGACAAGAGTTGCAATGGTGGCGCTGTTGGCACTGCAGTTTTGCGTGGCCGCATTCGCCCAGGAAGAAAAGAGAGAGCAGAGCCTGGGAACAAGCGCTCAGGTTTCTCAAACTGGCCAAACCGGGGCTGGGGTGGGAAGCATAGGAACGGCGGCTGCAAAACCCGGGCAAGCGGGCGGCATAGGAAACCTCCGGCTCGGAGGGGAACGCCGTCCGCTTTACCGGCTGACTCGCAGTGACGTTGTGGCGTTGAGTTTTACGCTTTCGCCGGAGTTCGACCAGACGCTCACCATACAGCCGGATGGCTATGTCACTCTCAAGGACGCGGGCCCAGTACTCGCCCAGGGATTGACGGTGGAGGAATTCCGCCTGGCGGTGGGGCAGGCGTATACCGGATATCTGCACGATCCGCAGGTGGCAGTGGCGCTGAAGGAGTTCGAGCATCCTTACTTTGTGGCGGGCGGAGAGGTGGGACATCCCGGCAAGTACGAGTTGCGGGCGGACACAAGCATCATGGAGGCAATAGAAATCGCAGGTGGCTTCACCCACGAGGCCAAGCATTCGCAGGTGCTTCTTTTCCGGCATGTTAACGATGATCTGGTGGAAGCGCGCATTTTCGACCTGAAGAAGATGTTGAAGGAAAGAAGCCTGGGCGAGTTCCCCCAACTGTGCCCCGGTGATTTGGTGTTTGTTCCCCAAAATTCCATCTCGAAGATTGGACAGTTCCTGAGCAAGCCCGCCTTAAGCATGTACGTGAGTTCCACACAGTTCTAGTAGGACACAGTTCAATCTGTATGTCAGAACAAGATCTAATGCGCAATAAAAAAGAAGAACCGGTATCGCCGACGATTCGGGAGCTGGCGATGGTGCTGTTTCGCCAGAGGAGACTCTTCGTCGGCGTCGCAGGCTTGGTCTTTGTCCTGGCTGTGGTCTATGCATTCGCCGGGGCAGCGTATCGTGCTCACCTGCGTGTATTGGTGCGTCGGGGACGCGCCGACCCTCCGGTGGCAGCACAAGAGAATGCCCCCCCCGATTTTTCCCGAGTGGAGGTTACTGAAGAAGAACTGAATTCAGAGGTGGAACTGCTGAAGGACGATGATGTTCTGCGTCGCGTGGCCGAAGCCAACGACTTGGCCGCACATGATTGGCTGCGATGGCTCCGTCCACACGAAGAACAAGCGGCACGGGTGGAGCGAGCGGCCAAGAGGCTGGAGAAACGGCTGGATGTTGAGCTAATCAAGAAAACCAACCTGATCGCGGTGAGCTACGATTCGGCCGATCCTCGACTGGCGGCCCAGGTGCTGCGGTCGGTAGCCAGCGTCTACCTGGAAAAACATATGGAGGTTCACCGGCCCGCGGGCCAGCTTCACTTCTTCGATCAGCAGACCGGAGAATCGCGCCAGCAATTAGAGGACGCCAAGCGGAAGCTGGTGGCGTTTACGGACGATCACGGCGTGGTAATGGCCGCGCGGCAGCGTGACCTCGTGTTGCAAAGGCTTGACGCAGTAGAGGCAAGTTACCGGCAGACGAGGGTGCAGATGTCGGAGACGGCGAATCGAATTCAAGAGCTCGATTTCCAGCTGGCGAAGTTGCCGCAGCGTACCATCACGCAGGTTCGCACGGCGGACAATCCGGAATTGTTGCGGGCGTTGAAGGCGAGCCTGCTGGATCTCGAGTTGAAGAAGACACAGTTACTGACCAAGTTCGAGTTCAGCCACCGCCTGGTGCAGGAGGTGGAGCAGCAGATACTTCAGGCTAAGTCTGCGATCACGGCCGAGAGCGTGACGCCGGTGCGCGACGAAACAACGGACAAGGACGCCGATTACGAATGGGCCCGGGCAGAACTGCAGAAAGCACAGGTTGAGATGAAGGGGCTGCAAGCGCGGGAGGCAACCACCAGCGCACATCTGGCGGAGTATCGGACTCTGGCTCGCCAACTTGGGAACGATGCGATTACCCAAGACGATCTGGCCAGCAGCGAGAAGGCAGCAGAGGAGAATTACTTGCTTTATGTGAAGAAACGCGAAGAAGCACGCATGGGCGATGCTTTGGACGAAGGCGGCATCGTCAATGTTGCCATCGCTGAGCAACCCATAGTGCCGGCACTGCCGGTGTGGCCGGCCGCGGTGGTGGTGCTGGTGGGCCTTGTCGCGGCCGTGACCACGGGCACGGGCGCTGCGTTCGCGGCAGATTATCTGGACCCTGCTCTGCGCACGCCTGAGGAAGTGTTGACATGTTTGGAGATTCCGGTACTGGCTTCCTTGCCGGGAGGAACGTGCAAGCGGTTATCCGCCTGAAGGAGATGATATGAGCGCGAATGCGGAGGTGCTGCAAGGATCCGTATTAATAGGTTCACCTGCGCAGGAAACGGCGTTGCCGCAGGTTTTGGTTCTTGGCCAGCCCGATTGGAATCCGGAGAGCTTTGCGCGCGAGCAGATTCGGGGGTTGGTGCGGCGGGTGTTCTTTTCCCGCCGGGAGCAACCCATAAACCAGGTCGTCTTTAGCGCGGCGGAACCGCACCTCGATGTTGCAAGTATATGCGACCAGGTGGCGCAGGCTCTGGCCCTCGAGACGAGCGCTCATGTCGCCATCGCAGACCGCGGGCATGGGATGGGAGAGACGGTAAGCTCGTTTCCTCATTCTCCCGGGATAGCTGCGATCAAATCCTGGTCCAATCAAATGGCGATCAACCTGTGGCGGGTGCCGGGGATCAGGAACGGCGAATATGGCGAGGAATCAGTGAGCGGACTCCATTGGCTTTCCCACTTGGCGGCGCTGCGAAATGAGTTTGAGTTTGCCGTGATTCACGGGCCAACTGCAGGAACATCGAGCGAGGCCGCGTTGCTGGGCCAGTTGACGGACGGAATCATTCTTGTACTCGGGGCTCATAGCACACGGAGAGCGACCGCTCGCCAGATCAAGGAAACCCTTGAAGCCGCGCACTGCCGAATTCTGGGAACAGTGCTGAGCCAGAGAACGTTTCCAGTCCCGGAGCGGATTTACCGGCGGCTGTAGACAGTTGCGGCTGAGCGAGTACGGGTTCCAAATCGGCGGCCACTGTATCCGCAAGAACCGTGGTGCCTCAACAAGAAAGCCGTGCAAACTGAGGAGCAGATGAGTAATGGGACTCAATGAGCGGTAGCTATGGTGCCTCGATCACAGGGGTTGCGCGTTCGACGCTGACCAACCAGCAGCCGAACCCTGCGGTAGAGCCGTCCCTACCACACTGGTTTGCGGTCCAGACACGATACCGATTTGAGAAGAAGGTCGCTGCAGAGCTTACCCGCAAGAACTGCGAAGTCTACCTGCCAACGCTGACCGAACATCACACCTGGAGTGACCGACAGAAGGTGGTGACGACTCCTTTGTTCCCGGGATACGCGTTCGTGCATATCGATCAATCCCGAAACGCGCGGCAGGCGGTATTGCAGACCGCGGGAGTAATCGGCTTCGTGAGCTTTGGAGGGGTCGTTGCCGCGGTGCCCCCGAAGCAGATTGAAGATCTGAAACTGCTGTTGCAGCAGAAGGGACGCTTCTCTCTGCACCCGTTCGTGAAGACGGGACAACGAGTGCGGATTCGGGGCGGTAGCCTACACGGATTAGAAGGAGTGCTTCTGCACCACGAAGGCGAAAAACTGGTGATCTCGATTGAGTCGATCCAACGCTCGTTGGCAATTGAGATCAAGGGGTACGAGTTGGAATTGGCCTGAAGTGTCTTCCGTGTCTTCTTCTTTTTCCATCCAATATGCAGACGAAAGCAGAGGTCGGGCTGCGGCGGAGCGGGGATTAATGTCGACCGCCTGGGTGAGGACGACGCTGCCCGCTGTTGCGGCAGGAGAAGTAGCGCATAGATGCCTTGAGTTGTGGCTGCGCCTGCTGCAGGTAATAACGGCGGCGCCTACCACGCTGTTCCTGGCGGCACTGACGGCCATGCTATTGCGTCATCCCGATGTGCCCTTCTACGAGATCGATCGAGTGGCGTTTGCGCTGCTGGTGATCGGCGTAGTGGGACGAGCGGTCTCGATGCGGCAGAAGTTTCTGATGGTGGAGCGGGCCACGTGGCCGATGATCGGGCTCACACTTCTGGCGGTCGCGAGTGTAATAGATCAACCCTTCGACAACCAGACCTGGTGCCTCCTGGCGGCGAAGTTTATCGTGCCATTTGCACTGTTTCATCTGGCGGGCATGGTCTTTCGGGAGGAGTGCCGGCTTCGCCGGTTCGAGTCTTTCACTCTCGTCGTGCTTGCCTATCTCTGTTTCACTTCGATTGCGTTCATGGTTGGCGCCAAGTCCTTGATTTTTCCCCGCTTTATCCTGGATGAAAGCCTGGGCTACCACGCAGACCGGGCGCGGGGACCGCTGCTGCAGGCCGTGGCGAACGGCGTTTCGTTGAACCTTTTGGGCATGCTAGCGCTGCACGCGTTTTTGCGCGGAAGAATTCGTGGTCTGAAGGCTGCAGTCTTACTGGCTTCCGTGCCATTCGCAATTCTGGCGACGATGACACGCGCCGTCTGGCTCTCATTCGCTGCCAGTGTGGGGGCTCTGATCCTGCGCTCGAACAACCGGCGGCTCCGGCTCGTCTGCGTTGCCGTGGCGTTGGTGGCAGCTGTGAGCGTGGTCATCACGCTCAGCTTTGACGATCAGCGGCGTGCCCTCACGGACAGGATGCAGGAATCTGGCCCAGTAGATTTCCGCGAGGCGGTATACGCCGGGGGGTGGCAGATGTTCCTGGAAAAGCCCCTCACCGGGTGGGGAATCAATCAAATGCCCGCGGAATTGGCGCGGCACGTCAGTGGCTACAAGGAGAAGGAATTATATCCGCATAATACTTACCTGGAGCTGCTGGTGGAGCACGGTATTTTTGGTTTGGCCCTCTATGTGTGGCTGATGTGGGAGCTTTGGAGACTTGCGCGCGGAACAATTCCGCGGGCCGAATCCAGCGGTCTGTTAAATAGTCAGTTCCATGCCATCTGGCCAGTTTTGCTCGGCATCTATTGGGTGAATGCAGCGGTGGTTGTAATGAACTATCAGTTCGTGAATGGCCTCCTCTTTACCTTGGCAGGGATGCTGGCGGCGCAGCAACGCCGCGCAGTTGAAGACTCGAAACGCGACTTAAGTCCGCCGCTGCGAGCACTTCGCGTTGCTGTGGATTAAGCCCCGCCCGATTCCTTATCTCACACAATGCTCACGGTTGCTTATCTCGCGAATCAATTTCCTGCTGCCGTGGAGCCCTATGTGGGCGAAGAGATTCAGGAACTGCGGAAGCACGGCGTGAAGATCATTCCGGGAAGTGTACGAAGGCCGGACGAGGCACAACAAGAATTGGTCGACTCACCGTCCGGCACGGAGATCCTTTGCCTCCAGCCGCTTCAAATGCTCACTCTTCTACAGGCTGTTGGGCTGGCGGTGACGCGCTGGCAGCGGATCGCCGACCTGCTGAAGCGTGTGCTCCTGACTGGAACGGAATCGCCGATGCGTCGACTGAAAGCTCTGTTGCACACATGGTTGGGCGCGTATTACGCCGTGCGGTTGCAAGAACGGGGAGTGGATCACATCCATGTGCACCACGGCTATTTCGGTTCGTGGATCGCGATGGTGGCGGCCCGGTTGCTGGGTGTGGATTTCAGCTTGACGCTGCATGGGTCCGACCTGCTGGTCGACGGAACCTATCTCGACGCGAAACTGAAGAATTGCCGACTTTGCTTCACGATCTCGGAGTACAACCGCCGCTATATTCTGGAACATTTTCCTGGAGTAGACCCTGGCAAAATCGTCGTGTCAAGGCTGGGCGTAGATGCCAGGGTGCCTTCGAAATCCCCGGGCCCGGTTTCTCGAAATGAGCGCCGGCGCTTGACTTTGCTCGCCGTAGGACGCCTGCATGCGGTGAAGGATCACGAATTTCTGATTCGCGCCTGTGCTCGATTGCGTGATCGTGAACTCGACTTCGAGTGTCTGATCGCCGGCGATGGCCCCGAACGGCAACATCTGGAATCTCTGATCAGAGAAAACCGTCTGCAAGATCAGCTCAAGCTTCTCGGCCATGTCGGCCGATCGCATCTGGATTCGCTCTACCGGCGGGCCGATGTGGTTGTGCTCACCAGCCGCAGCGAAGGAATTCCGCTGGTTCTCATGGAAGCACTGATCCGCAGGCGACTGGTGCTCGCGCCAGCGATCACCGGGATCCCGGAGATCGTTATTCCCGGAAAAACTGGATTCCTCTATAAGCCCGGAGCACTGGAGGATTTGGTTGCGAGGATTCTTTTCCTCGACACACAGATGCGCTCGGAGGATCGATACCCAGTGAGTCGGCTGGACTGGGTCCGGCACGCCGCGGAAGCACACGTTTTTCACAACTTTGATCGCAGGAAAAACCTAGTTCACTTTGCCGACCAGTTCCTGCAGTTGATCGCAACCAGGGATGTCACAGACCAGAATTGGAGACCTCCTCATGAGGATCTTGTTTTGCAACAAATATAACTACGCTTTCAGCGGGACCGAGGTGTACTTGTTCGAAGCCATGGAACTAATGCGGTCCCGGGGACACGACGTTGCCTTATTTTCCATGGCTGATCCGAGAGGTCAGTCCACTCCCTACGACCACCATTTCATTCCGCACATTGACTTCAAGAAGCGGAGCGGATGGTTTCACAAGGTTGGGCTGGCAGGGCGTGCGATTTATTCCTTCGAGGCGAGGCGCCGGATTCGTGGGATGATCGCAGAGTTCCGGCCTGACGTGGCCCACGTGCGGAACATCTACCATCACCTGTCGCCCTCGATTTTGTGGGAACTAAAGGCGCAGAAGGTTCCCGTCGTATATCACCTGAACGACTTCAAGGTCCTGTGCCCCAGCTATAACCTGGTGTTGCGTGGAGACGCTTGTGAGGCGTGCAAGGGCGGCGAATTCTGGCACGCGCTGAAGGAGAAATGCTATCCGGGATGGGGCCAACGGATGACGCTGGTGGCGGAAGCTTACCTCCACAGGTGGCTGGGCACCTACCGAAAATGCGTGGGTTGCTTTCTCGCGCCCAGCCTGTTTGTGCGCGACAAGTTTGTCGAACACGGCTGGAGCCCGGACAAGTTCAAAGTTCTTCCCCATTTTCAGCAGGTCAACGCGGTCCCCGCACGCGTTGCAGAAAATGCTCCGCTGCTGTACTTCGGCCGCTTGTCGCCGGAAAAAGGCGTGGACGACTTGCTGCGTGCTATGCAGCGCTTGCCAAATCTTCGCCTGATCGTAGCGGGAGACGGACCGGAGCGCCGCAATCTGGAGCACCTGGCTACCGAACTGGGATTGGTTAACGTGGAATTTGCCGGCTACATGCAGGGAACGGACCTGCGGCGCGCCATTGTGAACTCGCGCTTCACCGTGCTGCCGTCGCACGCCTATGAAACGCTGGGTAAAACGATTCTTGAATCCTATGCGGAAGCACGAGCCGTGGTGGCCACGGACCTGGGATCGCGACGGGAATTGGTGCACGAGGGCAAAACGGGGCTGCTGTACAAGACAGGCGATGTGGGGCAGTTGGTGTCGGCTATTCAGTTTCTCAGCTCACAGCCGGAACTGGCTGAGAAAATGGGGCAAGCCGGCCAGGAACAGGTGCGGCAACGGCACACAGCTGAGCGGCACTACAAAGCCTTGGTTGCTGTCTATGAGCGCCTGGCCGGCGAATCCCGGCGCTCCGCAAGCGCTCGGAAGCTGTGGAGCACACAAAATACTACTCCGAGTGCGGCGCAAGCTCCAATCGATCGAACGGAGAGTAATGGTTTCGTTCCGGTGAAGCACCTGGCGTTGGCGCCAGCTTTGTTGGCAAGCGGCTCGCCGGCATATAAAGGGCCGCAGAAGCCAATGCTCCGGGTTGCATTCCTTGGCGGCCGAGGTGTGGTGTCAAAGTACAGCGGGATTGAAACCTACTACGAAGAGATTGGAAAACGCCTGACGGGAATGGGTCACCAGGTCACAGTGTATTGCCGGACATACTTTACTCCACCTGGGAAACAGCACAACGGCATACGCGTGGTGCGGCTTCCTACGATCCGGTCCAAACACCTGGAAACGCTGGTTCACACGTTTCTCAGCACCCTCCATGTTCTCGTGCAGCCCTGCGACATCGTGCACTATCACGCGTTAGGGCCGGCACTATTCTCGTTTCTACCACGCCTTGCTGGCAAGAAAACCGTGGTCACCGTGCAGGGGCTCGACTGGCAGCGCAAGAAGTGGGGCCGGATGGCCTCTGCCGTTCTGCGGCTTGGAGAGCGCGCGGCGATTACTCTTCCCAGCGCCACGATGGTAGTCTCCCAGACGCTGCAGCAGCACTATGGAGAAAACTACGGTGCCGAGACTTCTTATGTCCCGAATGGCGGCTTGCTGCGTGAACGGCGTTTGCCAGAAAAAATCCTCGATTGGGGTTTCGAACCGAGAAAATACATTTTATTTCTCGGGAGATTTTCGCCGGAAAAGGGCTGCCATCTCCTGCTGCAGGCTTATGAGCAGTTGGACACCGAAATAAAATTAGTGATGGCGGGAGCGTCGAGCTACTGTGACGACTACTCACGCCAACTGCGAAGCCATGCCAACGAACGGATCAGAATACTGGATTGGGTTTCCGGCGAAGCGCTCGACGAGTTGCTGACCAATGCCATGTTGTTCGTCATGCCGTCCGATCTTGAGGGTTTATCCCTTGCCTTACTCGATGCGATGGGTGCGGGGCTCTGTGTGCTCACGAGCGATGTTGCCGAAAACAAAGAAGCCATTGACGACGCGGGATTTACCTTTCAGCGTGGTAACGTTGCCGACTTGGCAGACCGCCTACGATTCCTGATCGCGAATCCGGCGGTTCGGGAGGCTGCGGGGCAGGCCGCGAAACGCCGCATTCGCGAGCATTATCAATGGCCCACCATTGCCGCCGAGATTGAACGGGTCTATTTCGAGATGATGGGCTGGGAATTGGCCGCAATGCCAGGAAAGAAACCGAGTGGGCGCGTATTGGCGCCAGCACCGGCTCAGCGAAGGGCGGGATAGTGGTCTCAGTGGCTGCTCCACAAGATGTGCTAGCTCACACAGAACCGAATGCACCAACAGAGGACGGGGTGAATCCCGTCCTTTTTGTTTACAATTGACATTCGCCCCATGTGCAGCGGCGAGGCAAGTGGTGTTCACGCAGTTGAGTCCGGAGCAATCTCCACGCTATGGAAAATACGATTTTCGTCACGGGTGGAGCAGGGTTTATCGGGTCCAACTTCGTCCTGCAGCGGATCGAGCGGGATTCGGCTTCGGTGGTGAACCTGGACAAACTCACCTACGCGGGGAATCTGCACAACCTGGAGGCTATCGCAAAGAATCAGAGGTATGAGTTTGTACACGGCGACATTGCAGACCGCGGGCTGGTGCGGGGACTACTGGAGCGCCGCAAGCCGCGGGCCGTCGTGCATTTTGCCGCCGAGAGCCACGTCGATCGCTCCATCCGCGGACCAGAGGATTTCGTTCGCACGAATGTGGATGGAACCTTCGCGCTTCTGGAAGAGGTTCGAACATATTGGGGCGGCCTAGCCGAGCGGGAGAAAACTGACTTCCGTTTCTTGCACGTCTCTACCGATGAAGTGTTTGGCTCACTCGGGCCAAACGACCCCGCTTTTTCGGAGACGACCCCCTATGCGCCCAATAGTCCGTACGCCGCGTCCAAGGCAGCCTCTGACCATTTTGTGCGCGCCTATCAGCACACTTATGGGTTGCCCACGCTGACCACGAATTGCTCGAATAACTATGGGCGCTTTCAGTTCCCGGAGAAATTAATCCCGCTGGTGATCCTGAATGCTAGTGACGGTAAACCGCTTCCCGTTTACGGAGATGGAAAGAATGTTCGCGATTGGCTTTACGTGGAGGATCACTGCGAAGCGATCGCAACTGTCCTCGCCCGGGGACGAGTGGGGCAGACGTACAACATCGGCGGCTGGAATGAAAAGCGGAACATCGACATCGTGGAAACGATCTGCGACATTGTGGATGAGATGGCCGGAAGCCGCGGTGCGCCGCGCCGCGGCTTGATTACCTTCGTGAAAGACCGCCCCGGACACGACCGCCGTTACGCCATGGATGCGACTAAGATTGAGCGTGAACTGGGATGGCGTCCAGTGGAGACATTTGAGAGCGGCATTCGCAAGACCGTCCAGTGGTACTTGGAAAACGACGAGTGGGTACGAGACGTTACCAGCGGAAGCTACCGCCAGTGGGTTGAAACGCATTATTCTTCTTGAATGCGGAAGTTGAATGCCAGCCGCAGCCCCAGAGCAATCGTCCTATGACGCAAACCTCGAGCACGAGCTACAAGGGAATTATTCTGGCGGGAGGGTCGGGAACCCGCTTGTACCCGGTTACCCATGCCATGGGCAAAAGCCTGCTCCCGGTTTACAACAAGCCCATGATTTATTACCCGCTGTGCACCCTGATGCTGGCGGGGATTCGCGATATCCTTCTTATTACCACTCCGGAGGACGTCGCCAAGTTTCAAGCGCTGCTGGGTGATGGAAGTCAGTTTGGCATCCGTCTGCAATACAAAGTTCAGCCCAAGCCGGAGGGAATCGCGCAGGCGTTCTTAGTGGGGGAAGCGTTTCTCGCAGCCAGCGCTTGCGCGCTGGTGTTGGGCGACAATATTTTCTATGGCCACGACCTCGCCAAGGACTTGCGCGAGGCCGCCGCTAAGCACGAAGGCGCACGCGTATTTGCATATCCGGTACACGATCCCGAGCGCTACGGAGTTGTGGAATTCGATAGCGCGGGACGTGCGCTCAGCATCGAAGAAAAACCCAGCAAGCCGAAATCGCGTTACGCAGTCACCGGACTTTATTTTTACGACGATCAGGTCGTCAAGATCGCGAAATCGCTCAAACCCAGTCCACGCGGTGAGTTGGAAATCACCGACGTAAACAAGGCCTACCTGGAGCGCGGGCAGTTGGAGGTCGTCGTCATGGGACGAGGTATGGCTTGGCTGGACACGGGCACGCACGAGTCGCTGATGGATGCTTCGAACTACATTCAAGCGATCGAGAAGAGGCAGGGATTGATGGTGGCATGCCCTGAAGAGATTGCATTCCGTTCGGGGTACATCGGCGCGGAGCAGGTTGAGAAAATTGGCAATTCGATGAAAAACAATAGTTACGGCGCTTACCTGCTGCAACTTTTGCGAGAGAAGGTATTCTGATGGAATCAGCTCAAGCCACGCGGTCCGCGATGAACGCTCTCAAGAAAATTCCGACAGCGCTGCCCGGCGTATTCGCACTCGAACCTAGGGTCTTCGGGGACGAGCGCGGGTTTTTCTTCGAGAGCTACAACCAGCAAATCATGGCGGAGGCGGGAATCGCCGAGAGTTTTGTGCAGGATAATCATTCCTGCTCCTCGCGCAACGTTCTGCGAGGCTTGCACTATCAGATAAGGCATCCGCAGGGAAAACTGGTGCGCGTCGCCGACGGGGAGATTCTAGACGTCGCAGTGGACATGCGTCGGAGTGCTCCCACCTTTGGGCGCTGGGACGCGGTGCGATTGTCGGGTGAGAATAAACGCATGTTGTGGATCCCCCCCGGTTTCGCGCACGGATTTCGAGTGATTTCGGACAAAGCCCACGTGCTTTACAAGGCGACCGATTTCTACGCGCCTGAGCACGAACGCACACTCGCCTGGAACGATCCCCAGCTTAAGATCAACTGGGAGTTGGACGGCGAACCCATCGTATCGGCAAAGGACCAGCGGGGCGTGGCATTCCGCGACGCCGAGAGTTACGGCTAAATCACCATGCGAGTGACGATTTTTGGCGCCTCCGGCCTGCTGGGCAAGGCGCTCATGCGCGAATGGAGCGGCGACGCCGTGATCGGGCTCGGTTCGCGCGATGCGGACATTCGCGATGCGAAGCGGGTGCAACAGGTAGTGCAGGAAACGCGTCCGGAATGGGTCGTGCTGGCCGCAGCTTATACCGATGTGGACGGATGCGAAAGTAATCCCGACCTGGCTTTTGCAGCGAATCGCGACGGCGCGGTGAATGTCGCGGCGGCAGCGAAAGGAGTGGGAGCGAAGTTGGTCTTCCTCAGCTCCGATTACGTGTTCGATGGGAAAAATACCACGCCGTACGAAACTGGAGATGCGCGCAATCCGCAGAGCGTCTACGGACGGACCAAGGCGGAAGGTGAGATCAAGCTGCTGGAGTTGATGCCGGATTGTTGCGTCGCCAGAACCTCTTGGCTGTTTGGAATAGGCGGCAAATGTTTTCCCGACACGATCTTGAAGCTGGCCACCAGCCGTCCCGCGCTCGACGTGGTCAATGACCAGCGCGGTTGTCCAACGTATGCGGTCGATCTGGCGCGGGCGATCACTCAACTATGCCGGAAAAAAGCGAGCGGAATTGTCCACGTGACTGGCGCTGGCGATTGCACCTGGTTTGAGTTTGCGCAAGAGATCGTCCGGAGAGCGGGGCTTGCCACAACCGTGCGGCCGGTAAGCAGTCAGCAAATGGCGCGACCCGCGCCTCGACCGGCATATTCGGTTTTGTCGCTGGCCAGCCTGCAATCCCTGGGAATTGAAGCGCCCTCCTGGCGCGATGCACTGCGGCGCTATCTGGAGCAGAGACTGAGTTAACCGTTACCGCCTCATTGCTTCCCTTCCTTCCCGCCTGCTACGATTGCCGAGCCCGCCTGGGTGTCTCGTGAAGATAGTCCAAAATTATATCGATGGCCGCTTTGCGTCTGGGAAGTGCGAGTTTGCGGACGTGAATCCCTCGGACGGGACGGTGATCGCACAGGTGACCGAGGCCGACGCGTCACAAGTGGACGAGGCCGTGGGCGCGGCTCGGTGTTCGTTGCGCGGAGAATGGGGTCGGATTGGAGTCCGCGAACGCGCGGCACGATTGCACCGGGTTGCGGATGTGATCGAGAAGCGCTTCGATTGCTTCGTTCAGGCCGAAGTCGCAGACACGGGCAAACCGATCTCTCTGGCTTCGAAGCTCGATGTCCCTCGTGCGGCAACGAATTTTCGCGTCTTCGCCGATTTAGTGAAAATGTCCGGACTGGAATCTTTTCAGACGGAGACTCCCGACGGAACAAATGCTCTGAACTACGCGGTGCGCAAGCCGCTCGGTGTAGTGGGCGTGATCACGCCGTGGAACCTGCCTTTGCTATTGCTCACCTGGAAAGTTGCGCCTGCGCTGGCATGCGGGAACGCCGTGGTGGTCAAACCTTCGGAAGAAACTCCAGCCACCGCGACGCTCCTCGCCGAGGCGATGCAGGACGCAGGAATTCCGAATGGCGTCTATAACGTGGTGCATGGCTTCGGGCCTGGATCGGCAGGAGAGTTTCTTACGCAGCATCCTGATGTCGATGCGATCACCTTTACCGGCGAATCGAGAACCGGGGCCGCTATCATGAGGGCCGTGGCGCCCACGGTGAAACCGGTGTCGTTTGAACTGGGTGGAAAGAATGCGGCGATTGTCTTCGCGGATTGTAATTTTGAAGAAGCGGTCAGCGGGCTGTCCGACGCTGTGTTTTTGAATACAGGGCAAGTCTGCCTTTGCGCAGAGCGCGTGTATGTGGAGCGACAGATCTTCGTCGCATTTGTGGAAGCTCTGAAACAGAAAGCTGGGAGCCTGCACTCGGGCTGGCCGAACGACGAACAGACCAACCTTGGCCCGCTGATTTCGGCGCAACATCGAGAGAAAGTTCTCTCTTACTACCAACTGGCTCGTGAAGAAGGCGCAACGGTTGTAACTGGCGGAGGGGTTCCTACGTTTAGCGACGACCGCGACCACGGCTTTTACGTGCAGCCAACCATCTATACTGGACTTGCGGAATCGGCGCGGTGCGTCAAGGAAGAAATCTTTGGGCCGGTTTGCCACATCGCGCCATTCGATTCGGAAGAAGAAGCCGTCGCCATGGCCAACGACACGAAGTACGGACTCGCGGCCTCGATTTGGACCGGCAATCTGAAGCGCGGTCATCGCGTAGCGCAACAGATGAATGTGGGCATAACCTGGGTCAATTGCTGGTTCTTGCGTGATCTGCGTACTCCGTTCGGCGGAGCGGGCCTTTCCGGCATCGGTCGCGAAGGCGGAATACATTCGTTGAACTTCTATTCCGAGCTGAACAACATTTGCATTCGGCTGTAAGACTTGTGGTTTTGCACAAAACAGGAACGATGAAGACCGGCGGAACAGAGAGCAGGGTTGTCGAGGGAAAAGCGAAGCCGCGCGGCAAGTATCCGCACGTCAAGCGAGCCGGTGACTTTTTGTTTGTGTCCGGAACCAGCGCGCGCCGCGCGGACAACACAATTTCCGGCGCCGAAGTCGATTCGTTGGGGACCACACGGCTCGACATCCGCGTGCAAACGCGCGCGGTGATCGAGAACATTCGCGACATTCTGCAGAGTGCCGGAGCGCAACTGGAGGATGTGGTCGAGGTTTCAACGCATCTGGTAAACATGAACGATTTCGCCGGGTACAACGATGTGTATGGCGAATTCTTCGGATACGATGGTCCGGCAAGAACGACGGTGGCCGTGCATCAGTTGCCGCATCCGCACTTGCTCATTGAGATTAAAGCCACAGCTTATAAACCGCTGAAATAGGAGTCGCGATGGCGTCCATCAAGAATCTGAAAGCTTTCAACTTTCAGGCGTGGATCGAGGAGAACAAAGAGAAGCTCAAACCTCCGGTGGGCAACGCGCAGGTGTGGGAAGATGGCGAGATGATGGTGACCGTGGTCGGTGGGCCGAACCAGAGGCGCGACTATCACGACGATCCGACGGAGGAATTCTTCTATCAGTTAAAGGGCAATATCTCCCTGCGCATCATGGAAACGCCCGGAAAACCTCCGCTGGAAATACCGGTCAAAGAAGGCGAGATATTTCTCCTGCCCAAGCACATGCGTCATTCCCCGCAGCGGCCCGCTGATACCATCGGCGTAGTTGTTGAAGTGCCGCGCCCCGAGGGCTCTCTGGATGCCTTTGAATGGTACTGCCCCAACTGCCACCAGTTGATCTATCGCGCGGAAGTGAAGCTGAAGAGCATTGTCAAGGATCTGCCGCCTCTGTTCGATCAGTTTTATTCGACCGAGAGCCGGCGGAAATGCAAACACTGCGGCACGATCCACCCGGGCAAGTAAAACATGCAAGTCATCGATATTCATAACCACTTTTTCCCCAGCTCGTGGCCCGACCTCGCTGCGCGCTACGGCACGCCGAATTGGCCCTGGATCAAACACTCCGAGCCGGGGAAAGCGGACATCATGATCGGCGACCGATTTTTCCGCCATATTTATTCGGCATGTTGGGATCCGGAAGTTCGGCTGCGGGAAATGGACCGCGACGGCGTTGACGTGCAGGTCATTTCTGCCACGCCGGTGCTTTTCGCGTATGAGCGGCCGGTAGAACATGCGCTCGATTGCGCACAGTCGTTCAACGATGCCGCGCTCGAGCTTTGCAGCCGAGGGAGAGGCAGGTTGAAATCGTTTTGCCAGGTGCCGTTGCAGGATATTGACGTGGCTTGCAAGGAACTGACGCGCTGCATGCAGTCAGGACATCTGGGTGTACAAATTGGCAATCACGTCGGCAGCAAAGATCTGGATGATCCGGGGATTGTCACGTTTCTGCATCACTGCGCGGATCAGGGCGCGGCGGTGCTCGTCCATCCTTGGGAAATGTTTGGGCGAGATCGCATGCCGAAGTACATGATGCCGTGGACGGTCGGTATGCCGGCGGAAACGCAGCTCTCCGTGGTAGCGCTGATTCTGAGCGGAGCGTTTGACCGGCTGCCGAGCACGCTCCGCATTTGCTTCGCGCACGGCGGCGGGAGTTTCGCGTTTTTGCTCGGGCGACTGGAAAATGCGTGGCATCATCATCCGGTTGCGCGCGGGGACTGCCAATATCCACCCAGCCACTATCTCAACCGCTTCTATGTCGACTCCGCAGTGTTCGACCAGCGATCGCTGCAATTCCTTGTCGGAACGATGGGAGCGGATCAGGTGATGCTGGGTTCGGACTATCCTTTTCCGCTGGGCGAAGAGCGCGTAGGCTCCTTAATCCGCCAGAGCAATTTGCCGCAGCATACGAAAGCCAAGCTGCTGAGTGGAAATGCGGCACGGTTTCTGGAAATCGAACGCGAGACGCGCGAAACCGGGAACGAGCGTTCGGGGGCAGCTCTTGCTTCGTCGCCCCTCCCGCCCGAGCCCGGACGGCTCACGTACAGCTCTTATCTGAAGGTTCCGGAGCTGTTGGAGTTGCAGCAGCCGCAGTCATTACCACCACATCACGACGAATTGCTCTTCATCCTTGTGCATCAGACCTACGAGCTGTGGTTCAAGGAATTGCTGCACGACCTCGACGCTGTAGTCGCGAATTTGCGAAAGGCGGGAGTGGCGCCGCAATCGCACGACGAGGTGTATGAGGCGGCGCGATTGCTGCGCCGTTGCACGGAGATCACCCGGGTGCTGGTTGAGCAGTTCACGATTCTGGAAACCATGCTGCCCACGCATTTTCTCGCCTTTCGCGGACTACTGGAGCCCGCCAGCGGATTTCAGTCCGAGCAGTTTCGCGAGATCGAGTTCTTATGCGGATTGAAAGACGAGAAGATGCTGCGCTATCACCGGCCCACTCCGGAGGCTTATGCGAGTCTGAAGCGCCGGTTGGAGGAACCCTCGCTGCACGACGTTTTCTTTGGAGCTTTGCAGGCGATGGGTAAGCTCGCACCCGCGGCCGACGGCACGACCGACAGGGAGCGTTTCGAGGCTCGGGCCCGCGCAGTCCACGAACTCTATAAGGATGAGCATCATCACCGCGATTGGATTGACGTATGCGAGCGGCTGACGGAGTTTGACGAACTTGTGGTGAGCTGGCGTTTGCGTCATATTCAACTGGTCGAGCGCATTATCGGCATCCGCATGGGCACAGGGGGAAGCACGGGAGCGTCCTACCTGAAGCTGACCCTCGACAAGAAATTCTTTCCCGAATTGTGGGAGGCGCGCACGTTGTTAACCGAGTGAGGCGTTTGCCTTCTCAGCTTGTTTTTCGAAAGATGATCGTCGAATCTCTCAGATGAAGCCCGCACCTGGCAAAATCACCCTGATCGGCGCCGGACTGAACGGTCCCCTTCTCGCCACTCTTCTGATGCAGCGCGGATTCTCAGTCGAGATCTACGAACGGCGGCCGGACATGAGGCGGGTGCGCATGAGCGCCGGGCGGTCGATCAATCTTGCGCTCTCGACCCGCGGTATTCACGCCTTGCGGCAGGCCGGCCTGTGGGAACGAATGCGGAGCATCATCATCCCGATGAAGGGACGGATGATGCATTCCATCGCTGGAGAACTTACGTTTCAACCGTATGGCAAGAATGAAACCGAGGTCATCAACTCGATCTCGCGGGCGGAACTAAATATCGCGCTCATGGACGCCGCGGAGGAACACGGCGCGACGATTCATTTCAGTCAGCGCTGCGCCGGATACGATCTGAGGACCGGCACGATACGAATTCGCCATGAGGAGACCGGCGAAGAGACGATCCGGGAGACTGAGGTCGTTATCGGCTGCGATGGTTCGGCATCGTCGATCCGGGGGGAAATGCTCAAGCTGAGCCGGTTTAACTTTTCCCAACAGCATCTCGACTACGGCTATAAAGAGCTGACGATTCCTGCCGGTTCAAAAGGCGAGCACCTGCTGGAAACCCACGCCTTGCACATTTGGCCGCGCGGCAACTACATGCTGATTGCGCTCCCGAATATCGATGGCACGTTCGCCTGCATTCTATTCTTGCCATTTGAGGGCGCGGATAGCTTTGCCAGTCTCACCACGCAGGCACAGGTGGTGCAGTTTTTCGACTCTCGCTTCCCGGATGCAGTTTCGCTGATGCCGCAATTGGCAGAGAACTACTTCGCAAATCCGACCGGCGCCATGGTTACGGTCAAGTGCTCGCCGTGGCACGTGGAAGGACGAGTATTGCTGCTGGGGGATGCGGTTCACGCCATCGTTCCCTTCTTCGGACAGGGATTGAACTGCGGATTCGAAGATTGTACTTGTCTGGTCGAATTGCTCGACCGGTACGGCGCGGACTGGCTGCGAGTATTCACGGAGTTCGAGAACGAACGCAAGGTCAATACCGACGCCATCGCAGACATGGCCATCGAAAATTTCACGGAGATGAGAGATCGAGTTGCCGATTCGAGGTTTCTACTTCGTAAGAAGGTGGAGTTGGCGCTGGAAGCGAAGTACCCGCAGCTCTTCGTGCCAAAGTATGCCATGGTGACGTTTCATCGCATTCCCTACTCCGTCGCACTGGCCCGCGGGGCCTTTCAGGACCGCATGCTGGAAGAACTATGCGAGTCCATCGGTCGCGTCGAAGATCTCGACTGGGAGAAAGCGGACAGGCTCATACGGTGCGATCTTGCTCCGTTGGAGCTCCGGCAGTGAGCAACTCCGTTTTTCAACCCGGGGAAAACTTTGCGGCCGCGATGGATGATCGCGATCCGTTGAAGCGCTACCGCGAGCGCTTCTTTATTCCTCAGATAGCAGGCGGCGATTGCGCGTACCTGTGCGGCCACTCACTCGGGCTGCAACCGAAGACGGCGGCGGGGTACGTCGAGCAGGAATTGGAAGACTGGGCCCGACTTGGAGTGGAAGGCCACTTCCGGGCCAGTAATCCTTGGATGCCTTACCATAGGCTGCTCACGGAACAGACTGCAGAACTGGTGGCGGCGAAACCTATCGAAGTGGTGGTGATGAATTCGCTCACCATCAACCTTCACCTGATGATGGTTTCGTTTTACCGTCCGACAGCGACGAGGCACAAGATTGTTGTGGAGCGCGGAGCCTTCCCTTCCGACCAGTACGCAGTCCAGTCGCAGATTCGTTTTCACGGCTTTGACCCCGCGACTTCATTCATCGAACTGACGCCGCGGCCAGGAGAGTCCTGCGTTCGCGATGAGGACATTGAGTCCTTAATCGAGCACGCGGGGGAGGAAGTTGCGCTGATCTTGTTGGGAGGCGTGAACTATGCGACCGGCCAGGCATTCGATATGGCACGCATTACGCGCGCGGGCCATGCGCAGGGCTGCGTGGTCGGTTTCGATCTGGCGCACGCGGCCGGCAATTTGCTTTTGAAACTTCATGAGTGGGGTCCGGACTTTGCCGTGTGGTGCAGCTACAAGTATCTGAATGGCGGTCCGGGATGCGTTGCCGGTTGTTTTGTCCACGAACGGCACGCGCGCGCTTTTGATTTGCCGCGGTTCGCGGGCTGGTGGGGTCACGACGAAGAATCACGGTTCGAGATGGGCCCGGACTTTCGCGCGATGCGTGGCGCCGATGGCTGGCAACTGAGCAATCCATCGATTGTCAGTCTGGCTGTGCTGCGCGCATCGATGGATATCTTTCACGAAGCGGGCATGGAACGCCTGCGAGCGAAGAGCGTGTCGTTAACCGGCTATCTGGAGTTCCTGTTACGTGAGAAGGCCGCTCCGGGCTTCTCAATCATCACCCCTCATGAAAAAGATCGGCGCGGCGCACAGCTCTCTATTCGACTCCATCAGAACGGACGGGCCCTGTGCCAACGGCTGGCCGAAGAGGGCATCTTCGGCGATTGGCGGGAACCGGATACTTTTCGAGTTGCGCCCGTGCCCCTTTACAACTCATACCAGGACGTCTTCCGCTTCGTTCGGCGATTCATAGCTGCGATTGGCCCGAACACGTAGCGCCAAGTTTCTCTGAACTTGTGCGATTACTTCCGTAATATCCTTGGCACCTCAGCGTGAACATACAATCCCGAGGTGGGCTTAATTCCTTTACGACGGCCGAGCAGGTGGACAGGACTCGTGTGCGCGGTGGTTTGCGTTCACGTTCTCGTATCTCTGTTGGTCCGGCGCGGGACCGGATTGACCGCTTTCGGCGATCTGACGCAGTGTGCTCTGCTTTCTTGTGCAACATTATCAATCCTCTCCAATATAAGGACCAGCGACAAAAAAGCTCAGTTCTTCTGGGCGCTCATGGCATTAGGTTGCGGAATGTGGCTTTCCGCGCAGGTTCTGTGGACTTGCTTCGAGGTCTTTCTTCGCCAGGAAGCGCCCAACCCGTTTGTCGGAGACGTGATTCTGTTCCTGCATGTCGTTCCCATGATGGCGGCCCTGGCCTTGCAGCCGCACATTCATCGCAACAACCAGTCCCTGCGGCTTGTAACCCTCGACTTCTCCTTGCTGCTCACATGGTGGCTTTACCTATACCTGTTCATTGTGATTCCCTGGCAGTATGTTTCGGCAAACGAAGTGGCATACAACCGCAGCTTCGACCTGCTCTACGCTTGTGAACAGTTCGTCTTGATTGTTGGCGTAGGCATGGTTTGGAAGCGCAGCGTCGGCCCATGGCGTGCAATCTATTCGCAACTTCTCAAGGCTGCCATGTTCTACAGTGGGGGCTCAATTCTGGCCAGCGTGGCGATCGATTGTCACCAGTACTACACGGGTAGTCTTTACGACGTGCCTTTGGTAGCCGCTATGGCATGGTTTGCGGCCGTGGGTTTTATGGCGCGCGGATCTTCTCCCGACACGCCTGCTGACCAAGTGCCGCTTCCGAGCCACAGCATGTGGACCGCACGATTGGCCATGATGGCTGTATTTTCCACGCCGCTCATGGTGGCATGGGCGCAGTTCGGAGGAGGAACTCCAACCCGAGTGCGCTCCTACAGACTGTTGCTGACCGCGGCCGCCATGATCTTCATGGGCGTGATGGTGTTCCTAAAGCAACACTGGATGGACCGCGAAATGCTCCACTTGCTGCGCCTGTCGCGTCAGAATCTGGATGAAATGTGCAATTTGAAGGACGAACTAGAAAACAAAGAACAGTCTCTCCGCTGGCATAGCCTGGAACTGCAGCGTAAGAATCTTGAGCTTCAGGAAATTTCCTTTACCGATCCCTTGACCGCCGTGTGGAACCGGCGCTATCTGGAAGAGATTCTGGCAGCGGAAGCTGGCCAAGTCATGCGAAACTACGAACGGGCTCGCGGTAATGAAATTCGCAAGATGGATCATCGCGATTTAATCTTTCTCATGGTCGATGTTGACTTCTTCAAGCAAGTAAACGACGTACACGGCCATCCGGCAGGGGATCGCTTGCTGCGCTTAGTGGCGGAGCGTTTGGGACGGGTTGTGCGCAAGTCCGATGTTCTGGTCCGCTGGGGAGGAGAAGAATTTCTTATTATGTCCCGCTCCGCAGACCCCTCCGGTACGCCTGCATTCTGCGAGCGCATTCTGGACATCATGGCGTCGGAGACTTTCGATCTAGGACACGGCGTTCATGTCCGAAAAACCTGTTCGGTGGGCTGGGCCAGCTTTCCCTGGAGCCGCGGCGCTTATGACGCGGTTTGCGCCGAAGAGGTGATCGAACTCGCGGACACCGCGCTCTACCGAGCCAAAGCTGCGGGGAGAAATCAGGGAGCAGGAATTTTGCCCGCGGATGGAGCTACTGCTGCGGCCCAGGCGATTTCGCTGCGAGCTCTGCAGAACGATACCGGCGTTGTGACGCGCACGCTGACTATTCAAAACCCTGGCTTCAGGGGCTTTACTCAAACTCATGCCCCAAATGTGGTTCCTGAACAACCACAGGGCGCCTGATTTCCTCTATCCCGCACCTGCAAACCTGCTTGGACGCCAGCCGGCACCGTCTTTATCCTCTTGCGAGGCCAGGGTCAAGCCGAATAAATTGGCACGCCGCCTTGCAGGTTTGCCGTCTTGGCACTAAAGTGAAATCACGCTGTACGCTGGCGAACAACCGAGTGAGGCACATTCGACGATGAACGCAAGAACTTCTCTCCGCAAAACAGGTTTGCGCCAGAAAGCGCAACTGATGTCCGCATCAGAAATTGAGCGCACGCTCGTCCGCTTGGCCTACGAAATTGTGGAGAAAAACGGTGGCGTTGATGGTTTGGGGCTGGTCGGCATTCGCCGCCGGGGCGTACCCATTGCGGAGCGCCTGGGCAAGATCATCGCGCGCATCGAAAATGCTAAGGTCCCCGTCGGCACGTTGGACATCACTTTCTATCGCGACGATCTCTCGACGCTCGGACCCAAGCCTGTGGTCCAGGAGGGGGAGATTGGATTCTCCATTGAGGACAAGAATATTGTTCTGGTCGACGATGTTCTTTTCACAGGACGTACGACACGGGCTGCGCTGGACGCGTTATTTTCGCATGGCAGACCACGAAGGGTGCAGTTGTGCGTTCTGATTGATCGCGGACATCGAGAACTGCCGGTCGAAGCCAGCTTCGTCGGCCGCAATGTTCAGACCACCATGAGCGAGGTAATCGAGGTCAAGTTAACTGAGATTGACGACGCCGAAAAAGTGCTCCTCATGGAGAAGTAGGAACTCGGAACACGGCGCTACGCCACAGGCAAAATAAAAGGACGGCAGCAAAGCACCGCCGTCCTGAAGTTTTTCTCGCAACAGGCTAGGCGATCTTGGTGCAGATCGCTTTCGTCTGCGTGTAAAGGTTGAGAGCGTCGTGTCCCATCTCACGCCCCCATCCAGATTGCTTGTATCCGCCGAAAGGCAGCGCGGCGTCGAAGATGTTGTAGCAATTGATCCACACCGTCCCTGCGCGCAGGTGCTCTGCCATGCGGTGGGCCTTGCCGATGTCCTGCGTCCAGACGGCAGCGGCCAAGCCGTACTCGCTATCATTGGCGCGCGGCAGAATTTCTTCGGGATCGTCGAACGGCATCGCGGCAACCACCGGCCCGAAGATTTCCTCCTGCACCACCTTCATGTCTTCGCGAGCATTCACCAGAACGGTGGGCTCGACAAAATAGCCTTTGTCGCCTTTTTTGTGGCCGCCAGTCACGGCAGTAGCGCCTTCCGAGAAGCCCGCGTCCAGATAACCACAGACCCGGCTTAACTGTTCTGCGGAAACGAGTGGTCCCATGCTCGTTTCCGGATCGAGACCCGAGCCCACTTTGATTTTCTTCGCCTGATCGGCGACACCTTCCACCACTCGATCGAAAATCGGTTTCTCGACGTAGAGTCGCGATCCCGCACAACAACACTGACCGTGGTTGAAGAAGATTGCGCTTGCGGCGCCCGGAATCGCGGAGTCGAGGTCCGCATCCTTGAACACGACGTTGGGAGACTTACCGCCGAGTTCCAGCGAAACTTTCTTCAAGTTGCCGGCTGCGGCGTGTACGATCAGCTTCCCAACTTCCGTGGAACCGGTGAAAGCTACTTTGTCCACGTGCGGATGAGCAGCCAGCGCAGCGCCAGCTGTCTCGCCGTAGCCGGGCACAATGTTGACTACACCTTCAGGGAACCCGGCTTCCGTAATCAGTTCGCCGAGGCGCAGCGCCGAAAGCGGCGTTTGTTCCGCCGGTTTCAATATCACGGTACAGCCGGAGGCCAGCGCCGGCCCCAACTTCCACGCTGCCATCAGCAGAGGAAAGTTCCACGGAATAATCTGTGCCGCAACACCGACCGGCTCGCGCAACGTGTAAGCAAGATATTTTGCTCCGGGCGTGTATGGAACCGAGATCGGAATCGTATTGCCTTCGATCTTCGTGGCCCATCCCGCCATGTAGCGAAACAAGTCTACGGCCAACGGCACATCGGCAGCTCTCGCGATGGTAAGCGGTTTGCCGTTGTCGAGGCTCTCCAGATATGCGAACTCTTCGGTATGGGCCTCCAGCAGGTCGGCAAGCTTCCAAATGAGGCGTCCGCGTTCGGATGCGGTAAGCCGCCGCCACGGGCCCTGGTCGAAGGCTTTGCGTGCGGCCTTCACGGCTTGTTCAACATCCTCACGATCGCCTTCCGCCACCTGTGCCAGAATTTCGCCGGTAGCGGGATTGTAAGTGGGAAAGGTTTTGCCGGAAATGGAGTTGACCCAATTTCCATTGATCAACATTTTGCGCGGTTTGTCGATGAAATCAGCCACTTGCGGATGAATTTGCGGTGACACTGCGATGCCCATACGTCCTCCTTAGATCAAGCGCGAACTTGGTGATGTGACGCTAAAGATGCCGGGCGGAGAATGATCTCGAATATGCTAGTCCCGGGCCGGAACAAAAGCAATTCCCATTCGGCAAGCTGCGTGGCGCTGGTTAGATTTCGAGACAAGAAGCGAGGGCGCTTCTCGCAGTAAGCCGCGACTCCGCTTGCCCCATATCAGAAAAAGCCCTGAATTGTTTCGACAGGGTTTACAATGGCCCTCGATTTCCCCGTCTCGTCGCGAGATCTTTTCCTCTATGTCCGAAAAAACTGTGCCCGCCCGCATGCGAGCGAAGCTGTTGCGCTCCGCGCAGAGAGCCATGAAGAACGCACACGCGCCCTACTCGAAATTCCGGGTCGGGGCCGCTATCCTTCTCTCGAATGGCAAAATCTTTTCCGGCTGCAACGTGGAAAACGCATCGTATGGACTGACCAACTGCGCCGAACGCGCTGCCATTTTCTCGGCTGTCGCGCAGCTAGGGCCCAGGATCGAGATCCGCGCGGTCTCAGTGGCCGCCAAGCCTGGGGCGCCTTGTGCCCCCTGCGGCGCGTGCCGTCAGGTCATCTACGAGTTCGGCCCCGACGCAACCGTCTTCTTCCATAGTGCTCACGGGCCGAAGCAGGCGCACATCACCGAACTGCTTCCGGAAGGATTCCGCCTCCAGTGAATCCGACGCCCACTTCATCGCAGACATTCCGCGCCATCGATGTGATTCGCAAGAAGCGGGATGGCGGCGAGTTATCGCGGATCGAAATCGAATCCCTGGTGAACGCATACACTCGCGGAGATATCCCCGACTATCAGGTCTCGGCGTGGCTGATGGCGGTGGTGCTGCGGGGTATGACGCGCGCCGAAACTGCCGCACTAACGGATGCCATGCTGCGCTCGGGTGAAGTGCTCGATCTCTCTTCTCTTCCGGCGAAGAAAGTCGACAAGCACTCGACCGGAGGCGTGGGAGACAAGACTTCTCTTGTCCTGGCGCCGCTTGCCGCCGCCGCGGGGATAGTAGTTCCCATGATCAGCGGCCGCGGCCTGGGGCATACCGGAGGAACGCTGGACAAACTCGAGGCCATTCCCGGCTTCAACGTGAATCTTCCCGTCGCTCAGTTTCGCCGCGTACTCGAAACCTGCGGTTGCGCCATAATTGGCCAGACCGCCGAAATCGCTCCCGCCGATCGCAAGCTATACGCATTGCGCGACGTGACCGGAACAGTCGAAAGCCCTTATCTCATCTGCGCTTCCATCATGAGCAAGAAACTTGCGGAAGGCATCGACGCTTTGGTGCTCGATGTAAAAACTGGTTCGGGGGCATTCATGAAAAGCGACGAGGACGCCGCGTTTCTTGCCGAACTCATGGTGGAAACCGGGGAGCGGATGGGCAAACAGGTTGTGGCGCTCATCACGGACATGGATCAGCCGCTGGGAAACACGATCGGCAATGCGCTTGAAGTTGTCGAGGTGGTCGAAGTCCTGCGCGGGCAGGGACCGGAAGATTTGCGTCAGCTTTGCCTGGAACTTGCCGGCTGGATGCTTTACTTGGGCGGAGTTTCCGATACGGTTGCGGAGGGAAAAAAGCAGAGCGGAAAACTAATCGTTTCGGGCGAAGCGCTCGATCGCTTTCGCCAGATGGTGAAACTGCAGGGTGGGGATCCGCAATCGATCGACGATCCCAAGAGACTGCCCCAGGCTCAGCGAACGATGAAACTCTCCAGCTCCATGGACGGATATATCACATCGCTGCAATGCGAGCAGGTTGGTACCGCGTGTGTAATTCTCGGTGGCGGCCGCGAACGCAAAGAAGACTCGGTCGATCCCGCGGTGGGAATCGTGCTCCACAAGAAACTTGGAGACGCTGTTTCGGCTGGCGAACCGCTGGCGACGATCTACTACAATGCAGAGGCGCGAGCGGTTCGCGCCAGGCAACTGCTCGAAGGGAGTTATCGAATTACCGATTCTCCCGCGCACGAGAAAAGACCGTTAATCCATCGTGTGATCGGAAAGCCCGGAGAGAAAAACTGAATGGGACGCTTCACTGGAATCCTTGGCCTCCTGACCATGCTGGCATTGGCCTACATTTTTTCGACCAATCGCCGGGCAATTCGATTGAAAACCGTAGCCTGGGGCCTGAGCTTGCAGGTCGCTTTTGCGGTGTGTGTGCTGAGAATCGACGCCGGGCGGCGAATTTTTCAGCGAGCCGGCGATGTAGTCAGCCGTTTACTCAATTATTCTTTTGCCGGCTCACAGTTTGTTTTCGGCGACTTCGGAAAACAAAATTCCCATCTCGGCTTCGTTTTCGCCTTTCAGGTACTGCCGACCATTATTTTCATCTGCGCATTTTTCGCCGTGCTCTATCACGTCGGCGTGATGCAGTTCGTAATTAAGATTGCCGCCCGGGTCATGACCTGGGTAATGGGCGCCAGCGGCGCCGAGTCGCTCAACATCGCGGCCAGCATTTTCATGGGACAAACGGAGGCGCCGGTAACCATCCGTCCGTTTCTACCGGATCTCACCCGCTCGGAACTCATGACCGTGATGACCAGCGGCATGGCCCACGTCTCCGGCGGAATCATGGCCGCCTACATCGCGTTCGGCATCGAACCCAAACACCTGCTCAGCGCTGTCATCATGACCGCACCCGGGACACTGTTAATGGCGAAGATGCTCGTGCCCGAGACCGAAGAACCGAAGACCGCCGGCAGGGTCGTCATGCCCGAAGACGAAGAGCAAGCCGAGAAGAAAGAAAATCTGCTCGGCGCGATCGCGCGAGGAACAAGCGATGGCCTTCATATGGCTTTGAACATCGCGGCCATGCTGATTGCGTTCCTCGCGCTCATCGCCTTGGCGGACGGCATTATGGGTGGAATTCACCATTGGGTAGGCTGGTTTCCGGAAAGTCTGGAAAGGGTTTTCGGAGCTGTCTTTGCTCCGGTTGCCTGGGTAATTGGCGTTCCCTGGCGTGACTGCGGTGTGATTGGCTCTTTGCTCGGTACACGCATGGTGCTGAACGAACTGGTGGCATTCTCGATGCTCGGACCGATGAAGGCTGTGCTCGACCCGCGCTCTTTCACTATCGCCACGTTTGCGCTTTGCGGATTCGCCAATCTCAGTTCGATCGGGATTCAGATTGGCGGCATCGGAGCGTTAGCGCCGAACAAGAAGAGCGAACTGGCGCGACTTGGTATTCGCGCGATGCTGGCGGGAACCATGGCCAACCTGATGTCCGCGTCAATCGCGGGCATGTTGCTATAACTCGAATTGACTTCTCGAAAAAGGAGTTCCTCCGGTGAAACAACTTCGCATTCCATTCGGTCTGAGTCTGCTTTTCGTCCTGTCTTCTTTGACGAGTGCCCTCGCGCAAGCCGCGCCGCGGCGAGTGATCATCGACACCGATCCTGGCACCGACGATGCCATGGCGATCATCCTCGCGCTGAATTCTCCGGAGTTCAAAGTGGAAGCGCTGACGGTGGTGCCCGGCAACGTGGATGCGCGCCAGGGACTGGAAAACGCTCTGAAGATCGTTTCGCTGGCGGGGCGTTGCGACGTGACGGTCGCCGGAGGAGCGCAGCATCCTCTGAATCAGAAGCTGATTACGGCGCAGTTCTGGCATGGAAAGAATGGCCTGGCGAACGTCGAATTGCCGCCCACTAAGTGCAAGGCGGATCCCCGCTTCGGTCCGGATCTCATCGTCGAAATGGTTCACAAGTATCCGCATGAGATCACACTGATTCCGGTAGGGCCTCTCACCAACATTGCGCTGGCGGTTTCGAAAGATCCTTCGATTGCATCGTTAGTCAAGGATATCGTGATTATGGGCGGTTCGATTTCCGGTGGAAATGTGAACGGCGCCGCTGAAGCGAACATCTATAACGACCCTGAAGCGGCGCAGATTGTGTTCAATGCCGGCTGGATGGTTACCATGGTCGGCTCCGACGTGGGCGAGCGAACGTTGATCACGCGAAAGTATCTTGCGGAGCTGCAGTCGTCCCGCGGGCCGCAGAGCGACTTCATCGCCAAGATTGCCGACTTCTATTTGACCCGCAGCGAGAAGAGCGGATACAGCGGAGCCGCGATGTATGATCCGCTGGCGGTGGGGATTGCGCTGGATCCGACTCTGGGTACGCTTGAGGAAATGCACGTCGATGTCGAAACCAAAGGCGAGTTTACCCGCGGAGAGACCGTTGCGAACCGCATGGGATCGAACGAAAACAACGTTCTGCATGGAGACCACTATGAGATCGAGGGCGTGATCGACCTCAAGCCGAATGCGCGAGTTTGCCTGGCTTCGGATGCGGACCGATTCTTGAATCTGTTCATCAGCCGGATCAGAGGTAAATAGCGCGTCTCATCCATTCGACCGCGCCACCAGGAAAATTGCCAAGCCATAGAAGACGAACATGAGGCCAAGATACGCTTTGGCCCGAGGTCCCGAGTTTGCAAACTCTTTCCACGCGAGAATTCCCCACAGCGCCGCCACCATGGGAGCGCTCTGGCCGATCGCGTAAGAAATCGCGACACCCGTAAAGCTCGCGGCCACCAGGTTGAACACCGTACCTACGCCCCAAATGCATCCGCCGAAAAGCCCCAGCAGGTGCCCGGTGGCGGGCCCGCGGAAAAATCCACTGAAACTTACCGGCTCTCCTACCAGCGGATGCTTCATAAAATAAAAATTCCAGATAAAGCAAGAGAGGAGTGCTCCCAGCGTCAGAAACACGGCGGCGCTATAAGGTCCCAGCGTGTTGCCGCGCGTCATCGCGTGCGTCATGAAAGGGGCCCACAGGCCCATCAGGATCCCGGAAACTACGCAAGTGATCAAGCTCTTCTTTGAAACGGTGCGTCCTGTGGCTGCGAGACAGCCATATGCCTTGCCATCCAACAGCACCGCAATAAAAGCGCACGCAACACCAAACGCCAGGAGAGTGGCGTTTCCCCTGGGCTGCAGAGCATAACTCAGCACAGTCCCGACTACCAGCGCGATTCCAATTGAAATAGGAAACGCGACGGCGAGCCCAGCCATGTCGATTGCGGCCACGAGCAACAGATTGGCCAGGTTGAACAGCGCGCCTCCGATCAGCGCGTTAACAATGTTCGCAGTATCCGCCGCGCGAACGTTGTTGAGAAAGCTGGAGGAATTATTTCCGGTGCTCCCCATCGTGAACGCAAGCACAAGGGATACCAAGAAAATGCCGATGGCATAATCCCAATAAAAAAGCTCGAAGCGATAGCCTTTGACACCTTTGTAAGTGTTGGCCCATGAGCCCCAGCAAACGGCGCTCGTGATCATCATCAACAGCGCAATGCTCAGGCTCGAGGGTGTGAACATCAATTCTCCTTAACAGTCTGTAAGAGCGAAAACTCGTAACTTTACTCTTCTTATACCAACCCCACAAGTTGGCAAGCGCCGAAATTCGCGCGACTAGCTATTTTGCCTGCGAGTAGGTTGCGCGCCTTAGAAACTCGCCCTGCCCGGCACGGCCCAGAAACTTATCCCCATCCACCACGACGCGCCCTCGACTGAGAACGACGTCGGGCATGCCGGTTACCTGGATACCTTCGAACATCGAGTAGTCAACGCGCATGTGGTGAGTCTTGGCACTGATCGTATGCTTACGCGCCGGATTGAAGATCACGAGATCCGCGTCACTGCCCACAGCGATCGTTCCCTTGCGCGGATACAAGCCAAACAACTTGGCCGGGGTCGTTGAAACCAGTTCGACGAATCGATTTACGCTGAAACGCCCCTGGGCAACACCACCCGAGTAAATCAGGCTCATGCGATGCTCCACGCCCGGTCCACCGTTCGGTATCTTGGTGAAGTCGTCGCGACCGAGCTCTTTCTGCTCCTTGAAACAAAATGGACAGTGATCGGTAGAGACAACCTGCAGATGATCGTGCTTGAGGCCGTTCCAGAGCTTTTCCTGATGCCACTTTTCGCGAAGCGGCGGCGTAAAAACATACTTTGCGCCTTCGAAATCCGGCACGTCAAAGTTTTCTATCGAAAGATACAAATACTGCGGGCAAGTCTCGGCATATACCGGAAGGCCGCGATCGCGCGCCTCACGAACTTTCTCGAGAGCTTCATTGCAGCTCAAATGCACAATGTAAATCGGAGCCCCTGCCATCTCTGCCAGAGCAACTGCACGGGACACGGCTTCCGCTTCTGCCGTTGTAGGCCGAGTCAGAGCGTGATACTTCGGAGCCTTTTTTCCTTCCGCCAGCGCCTGTTGCACGATTACATCGATCGCGCTTCCATTTTCCGCGTGCATGCAAATGAGGCCGCCGTTCTTCGCAGTTGTTTGCAGCGCGCGGAAGATGCTGGCGTCGTCGAGCATGAAGACTCCGGGATAGGCCATGAAGAGCTTGAAGCTGGTCACGCCTTCTCCGATCAGGGAATTCATCTCCTGCAATTGACCGTCGCCGATGTCAGTAACGATGCAGTGAAAGGCATAATCGCAGACGGCCTTCTTCGAGGCTTTGTCCATCCACGTATCGAAAGCTTTCCTCAGCGGCTGGCCTTTGTACTGGATGGCGAAATCGATCAGCGTTGTCGTTCCACCGAAAGCCGCCGCCCGCGTGCCGGTTTCAAAATCGTCGGCGCTGGTCGTTCCGCCAAACGGCATGTCCAGATGCGTGTGGACATCGATGCCGCCGGGGAAGACGTACTTTCCCGACGCATCCAGCACCGCTGTGGCATTCTCTCGCGGAAGATTGTTGCCGATGGCCACGATTTTCCCATCTGTAATCGCTACGTCTGCCGCGTAGGTGTCGGTCGCGGTTACCACCGATCCGTTGCCGATGATCGTATCGAAGCCCATCGATCCCTCCAATCAAAACTGACTGAAGCCTGGTTGAGATGAAGAAGGAATTTTATGCTAAACTGCCGCACTTCACTTCCTCATAATTCTTGGCAGTGAAGAAAGGGGCTGCGCCATGCAGTTCGGCATTACGCTAAAGCCAGACATTTCAGTGGAGCGCATTCTCGGTTTGACGCGTCAGGCCGAAGCCGCCGGCTTCCAATACGGATGGATCTTCGATTCCCACGTTCTGTGGAAAGAACCGTACCCGCTGCTGGCACTCATGGCCGCGAACACGCAACACATGCGGTTTGGCACGTGCGTGACCAATCCTGCAGTTCGCGATCTCACGGTGACGGCCAGCTTGTTCGCAACCCTGAATCTGATTTCTGGCAGCAGGATGGAACTGGGCATTGGGCGCGGTGACAGCTCGAGACGTGTGCTCGGAAAAAAGCCAGTCAGTTGGTCGCAGTTGGAAAGTGCGGTGAAGATTTTTCGCGATCTCACTGCCGGCCGCGAAGTTGAGTACGAAGGTCAGCCCACTCGCCTCACATGGGCGACGGTCTCGCCGCGAGTTTGGATCGCGGGATACGGACCGAAGGTTTTGCACATGGCAGGGCGCGTCGCCGACGGGATCATTCTTCAGTTTGCCGATCCCGATCTGATTGCATGGTGCCTTGGTTTCGTGAAAGAGGGTGCTCGCGCCGCAGGCCGGGATGCAAACCAGATCGAAGTAATGTCGGCCGCTCCGGTTTGGGTTTCTGGTGATCTGGCTGTGGCACGCGAACGCGTGCGCTGGTTTCCGGCGCTGGTTTCGAACCATGTGATGGATCTCATCCGGCAGTACAAGCCGGAAGATCTGCCTGCGGAGCTCACTTCATACGTGCGGGACCGTGGCGGGTACGACTATCAACATCACTGCGTGGTCGAAAGCGATAACGCGAACTTTGTCTCTGACGAGGTGGTCGATCGCTTTTGTCTGGTCGGGCCGGTTGAAGCTCATCACGAAAAGTTGCGCAAATTGGCGAGAGCAGGAGTCACGCAGTTCAATGTGTATTTGATGTGCGGGGACGAGGAACAGACACTGGATATTTATCGGCGCGAAGTTCTGCCGGCGTTTCAGGAAACCGCGAAGCTATAAGGTTCACTCTAAGAGGCTCCCGTCGTTGAAAGCACAGCCGAGCGCTGGAATTTCATCATCACGTAATAGAAGGCAAAAGAAACGGCAAAGCCTACGAACCAGGAGTAATCGTAAAGAACGCGCACCGCCGGAACTTTGAGACCGACGAGCGCCGTCCCTGCTCCCAACGCAAGCGCAACTATCGCTCTCCAGTTAAATCCCTTCGAATACTCATAGATTCCGCCGCGAAGGTAGAGGTCATCCACCTGGAGAAGACACTTTCGCATAACAAAATAGTCGCAGATCATGATGCCCGCGACCGGCCCGAGAAACGCGGCATACCCACCGAGCCAGCCGAGGATAAACGTGTTGTAATCAGCCAGCAGCTTCCACGGCATTAAAGCGATACCCATGAAGCACGTAATCACGCCACCGGTGCGAAAACTGATTCGCCGCGGCCACAGGTTCGAAAAGTCGTTTGCCGGTGAAACGACGTTGGCCCCTATGTTGACGTTCAGCGTAGCCAGCAGAATCGCGATCAGCGAGATCACCACGGCCACGGGCGAATGAAAGCGGCTGAGCAACTGCACCGGATCCGAAATGGCTGTCCCGTAAATCACAACCGTGGCCGAGGTCACGGCGATTCCGATAAAGGCATAGAGCGTCATCGTTGTCGGCAAGGCCAGCGCTTGACCAATAACCTGTTCTCGTTGGTTCCGCGCGAATCGCGTAAAGTCTGGAATATTCAACGAAACCGTGGCCCAGAATCCCACTGTCCCGTTCAGAGCAGGAATCAAGAATTTCAGGAAATCTGCGAAGTTGTTGAACCGCGAAGGCGCGGCCAACATCGGACCGAAGCCGCCCGCTGCATGATAGGCCCATGCTAAAAGCAACAGCCCAACTCCTAACAACACCGGTGCGCTGATCCCCTGCAGGATCCGAATATATTCAATTCCCATCACAATCACCGCAAGGTTGATCAGCCAGAACAGAAGAAAGCAAACGGCGGTGGCGTAGGGAAGATTACTCCATCCCGGTGCAAGCGTGGCCAGCAGAGTGCTGATCGCCTCGCCGCCGATCCAGGTCTGGATGCCGAACCATCCGCACGCCACCAGTGCCCGCAGCACCGCCGCTACGTTGGCGCCCAGTACTCCAAACGACGCGCGCGCCAACACCGGAAACGGAATCCCGTACTTCGCTCCGGGGTGCGAGTTCAACAGCATCGGCACAAGAATAATCACGTTGCCGATAAAAATTGTCGTCACCGCCTGCTTCCAGTTCATCCCACCCTGAATCAAGCTCGCCGCGAGCATGTAGGTGAGGATGTTCACCGACATCGAAATCCATAACGCCGCAAAGTTGTACGTTCCCCAGTGCCGGCGCTCGGCCGGTGCGGGCGCAAGGTCAGGATTGTAGAGGGGACTGGATTCGATGCGGGATTGGAGAGACTGAGATTTGTTCGTGGTCATGGATCTGTTCAGAATCGCCGCAAGGCGATGTTGCGACCAATTTGTGCAACGATCGCGCTTCAGTCTGCGGCCGCGGTCCCTCCAGTTTGCGCAGTGAGGGGTCCATAGCTTTCCGGCCGGCGATCGCGAAAGAACTGCCAAACTTTGCGCACTTCCGCGATCATTTCCAGGTCGAGGTCCGCTACCACTACTTCGTCTTTATCGCGGCCGGCCTGGGCGATAATTTTTCCGCGCGGATTGCAGAAATAGCTCTTGCCGTAGAACTCGCCAATACTCCACGGCTTCTCGACGCCCACTCGGTTGACCGCGCCGACAAAATAGCCGTTGGCCACAGCATGCGCGGGTTGCTCGAGTTCCCACAGATATTCCGAAAGACCGGCAACCGTGGCCGAAGGATTAAACACAATCTCCGCGCCGTTCAATCCCAGAATGCGCGCGCCCTCGGGGAAATGTCGGTCATAACAAATGTAGACGCCGACCCGCGCATATTTCGTCTCAAACACGGGGTACCCAAGGTCACCCGGGGTGAAGTAAAACTTCTCCCAGAATCCGGGATGGCAGTGCGGGATGTGATGCTTGCGGTATTTTCCCAGATAGCGGCCGTCGGCATCGATCACCGCGGCGGTGTTGAAATAAACCCCAGGCATCTGTTCTTCATAAACCGGAACCACGATCACCATGCGATGTTTCGCGGCGACCTTTTGCATCAGGCGCACCGTCGGGCCGTCCGGCACACGCTCCGTAAGCTCATACCAGCGCGCATTCTGCTCGGCGCAAAAATAAGGGCCGTAAAAAAGCTCCTGCAGGCACAGGATTTGTGTTTTCTTCTTCGCAGCCTGTTCTATCAACTTCAAGTGCTTGTCGATCATCGCCTTCCTGATCTGCGCAAGCGGCCGCTCGCTGCCGAGTTCGTTCCGCGCTTGAATCAAGGCACAGCGCACTGTTCGAGGCATGGGACGCGACCTCCAAGGAACGCAACTATAGCAGAAAACTCCGCCCGACCATCCGCACGCGTCCCACCTTTGAGCGGTCTCAACGCGGCGGTGTCGTTGGGCGTGGCGACTGCCGTACAATGCAAGACGGTGTCAGAGGAACCCAAAAGCCGTTACCGCATTACCGACCGTCTGAACAGCGGTCTCGAAGACCCAGCGCCAGATTCCGCTGCGCCCGTCGCCACCCTTGCTGGCCGGCCTCTGCTTTCCAATCGCGGTATTCCACTGAATCTTGATTGGGTGAAACAGGTTCGCGTCAACACCAGCGCCGTGGAACGTAGGGCGCAAACGCATGTGGCGCGAAAAACGGTGAAGAAGGAGTGGCAGGCCGCCTGGCATTTGCGCGCAATCTCCTGCATGGACCTCACCACACTCTCGGGCGACGACACGGAAGACCGCGTACGCCGCCTTTGCGCCAAGGCGCGACGACCGATTCAACAGGAGCTTCTGAAAGAGTTGAAGATCGAAGAACTCGATATCAAAGTGGCAGCGGTTTGCGTTTATCACCGGTTTGTCGGGACCGCAGTGCGGGCGCTCGCAGGCAGCGGAGTTCGAGTAGCCGCCGTTTCCACGGGATTTCCCGCCGGCTTGTCGCCGGTGGAGGAACGCGTCGCCGAAATTCGGCGCTCGGTGGAAGCTGGAGCGGATGAGATTGACATCGTAATCACGCGAGCTCATGTATTCGGCGGAAGATGGCAGGAGCTCTACGACGAGATTGCCGAGTTCAAGCGAGCATGCGGCCAGCGTCATATGAAAGCGATCCTTGGGACGGGAGACCTGTTAACCCTGCGCAACGTAGCGCGCGCCAGCTTTGTAGCAATGATGGCCGGCGCTGACTTCATCAAGACGTCGACCGGCAAAGAATCTACAAACGCGACTCTTCCCGTCGGATTTGTGATGACGCGCGCCATTCGCGAGTACGCCCAGGAAACGGGCATGGCCGTGGGCTTCAAGCCCGCCGGCGGCATTCGCACGGCCAAGCAATCCACGGAATGGTTGGCGCTGATGAAAGAAGAACTCGGAACGTCCTGGATGAAAGCCGACCTCTTCCGTTTCGGAGCCAGCGGACTTCTGAATGACATTGAACGGCAATTGGAACACTACGCCACCGGCCGGTACTCGGCAGATTACCGCCATCCGATTGCGTAGTCGGAGATGGAGGAAGAAAGCGAAACTACTAGAATGAGCATAGCTGAGAAATTCCTCACCATGGAATATGGACCGGCGCCCGAGGATCCGAAGGATGCGCTGCTTTGGCTCGACCGCCATCGACGACGCTTCGGCCACTTCATCGATGGCGACTGGCGACAGCCGGTCGATGGCGCATTTTTCGATTCGACCGATCCCTCTACCGGGGAGAAGATTGCGACCGTATCTCAAGGTTCGGCTGCAGATGTCGATGCCGCGGTCCAGGCCGCGCGGAATGCGCTCCCAAAGTGGCAGGCGCTCACTCCCCACGAGCGCGCCCGCTATTCGTACGCCCTGGCTCGCGCGGTTCAAAGACATTCCCGCCGGCTTGCAGTGCTAGAAACAATCGACAACGGCAAGCCGATCCGCGAGAGCCGCGACATCGACATCCCGCTCGTAGCTCGCCACTTCTACCATCACGCCGGATGGGCGCAGTTGCTCGAATCGGAGTTCTCCGGCTACATGGCTTGCGGGGTGGTTGGGCAGATCATCCCGTGGAATTTCCCGCTGCTTATGCTGGCGTGGAAAATTGCTCCCGCCATCGCCACGGGAAATACTGTGGTGCTCAAGCCAGCCGAATTCACCCCGCTTACCGCTCTTGCCTTTGCCGAGCTTTGCCAGGAGATCGGCTTGCCCGCCGGGGTAGTCAACATCGTCACCGGCGATGGTTCCACCGGCGAGGCTCTCGTGAAACATGCTGGCTTCGACAAAATCGCCTTCACTGGGTCCACGGAAGTGGGCCGTGCAATTCGTGCCGGGACCGCCAAGAGTCACAAACGCCTTTCGCTGGAACTGGGCGGCAAGTCTCCCTTTGTCGTCTTCGAAGACGCCGACCTTGACAGTGCAGTCGAAGGCCTGGTGGATGGCATCTGGCTGAACCAGGGACAAGTTTGCTGCGCGGGTTCACGCCTGCTGATGCAGGAGAGCATCGCCGAAACGCTGATGGAGAAGATTCGCGGCCGAATGACCCGGCTTCGCGTTGGTTCGCCGCTGGATAAATCGATTGACATTGGCGCCATCGTTGCCCAGGTGCAACTCGACCGCATTCGTCGTCTCGTCGACGAGGGAGTTGCAGAAGGCGCGACCTGCTGGCAACCGCAAATGGAAATGCCACCGCGCGGACTCTATTTCCCTCCAACGCTGCTAAGCAATGTGCATCCGGCTTCGGTGGTCGCGCAGCAGGAGATTTTCGGCCCCGTGCTCGCCGCCATGACATTCCGCACGCCCGCCGAGGCCGTCGAACTCGCCAACAACACGGTCTACGGTTTGGCCGCCTGCGTGTGGAGCGAAAGTATCAACGTGGCTCTGCAAGTAGTGGCGCAGATCAAAGCTGGCGTGGTCTGGGTGAATTGCACAAATCTTTTCGATGCCGCGTGCGGCTTCGGAGGCTATCGCGAAAGCGGCTACGGCCGCGAGGGCGGCCGGGAAGGCTTGCTGGAGTACCTCGAACCGTCGTGGTTCAAACACGCTCCTACGCTTCCCCCATCGGCGAGCACGCCCAGCGATTCCACGGATGAACAGCCCCAGCCAGATCCAACCATCGACCGCACCGTGAAACTTTACATCGGCGGCAAACAGGCGAGACCGGATTCCGGCTACAGTTTCGCAGTGCGCGGCCAGCATGGCGAGTTGCTCGGCGAAGCGCCCCTCGGCAACCGAAAAGATATTCGCAACGCGGTTGAAGCCGCGCGCAAGGCACCGAGTTGGACCAAGGCCACGGCCCACAATCGCGCACAGGTTCTCTATTACATGGCGGAGAATCTTTCACTGCGCCAGGAAGAAATCGGCCACCGGCTGGCGGCGAGTCTTGGAGAATCGCACTCCACCAGGGAAGTAACGGCCAGCATCGAGCGGATATTTTCCTACGCCGCCTGGGCCGACAAGTTCGATGGCGCTGTTCATAACCCACCATCGCGGACGATCGCGATCGCGATGAATGAGCCGATCGGAACCGTTGGAATCATCTGCCCGAACGAATCGCCGCTGCTCGGCCTTCTCTCTCTCGTCTTGCCGGTTCTGGCAGCCGGAAATACTGCCGTCGTTGTGCCCTCGGAGACCTACCCGCTGATCGTGGGAGATCTCTACCAGGTGTTCGACACCAGCGATCTGCCCGGCGGCGCTGTGAACATTGTGACCGGCAAAACGTCCGAGCTTCTCAAGACCCTCGCCGAACACGATGACGTCGATGCAATCTGGTGCTTTTCGCACGAGTCCAACGCGGCGGCGGCCAAGTCGTTTTCGGTCGGCAATCTGAAGCAGGTGTTTACCAACGAAGGCCGCGCCATCGACTGGTTTGATGCGGCGCAAGGGGAAGGCCGATGGTTCTTGCGCCACGCCACGCAAGTGAAGAACATCTGGGTGCCCTACGGCGAGTAGAGGCGGATTATCCTGGCGTTCGTAATGAAGGGCTTGCCTGCACCGCAGGCCCGCCTGCATTGACACAGGCGGTGGCTCCAAATACACTCGGCGGTCGCAACTTTCTCCGATAAATCTATGTCCCGTCGCCCTCGAATCGCAGTCGTCGGCAGTGCCAACGTCGATCTCACAACTTTCACCGACCGGTTCCCAAGACCTGGAGAAACAATCTTCGGGCAGGAGTTCCACTTGGGATTCGGCGGCAAAGGCGCGAATCAGGCGGCCGCGGCTCGTCTCTGCGGCGCGGATGTGTTCATGGTGGCGCGCGTTGGCAGCGACCTGTTCGGCCCGGCGACCATCGAGAATTTCAAGACGCTTGGTATCGATACTACCCACGTCAAGCAGGTCGAAGGCTTGTCCAGCGGAGTGGCGCCAATTTTTGTTGAGCCCAGCGGGCAAAACCGCATTCTGGTTGTAAAAGGGGCCAACGACGCGCTGAAACCGGCTGATGTTGATGCCGCCTCGGAGATGTTGAAAACCGCCGACTGCATCGTCCTCCAATTTGAGATCCCTCTCGAAACCGTCTACTACACAGTGGCCTTCGCCCGAAAGCATGGCATTCGCTGCATCCTAAACCCGGCGCCCGGGCAACCCGTCGAAATGCGAGCGTTGTCTGACCTCGATTACTTCGTTCCCAACGAGAGCGAGGCCGAAACCATCACCGGCCTTGCTGTGCGGAACGTCGAGGACGCGAAGAAGTGCGCGGAGAAACTGGTGACCGGCGGCATTCGCCGCGTCATCATTACCCTTGGAGCCAACGGATCGCTCCTCGCCGGCCCCGGGGTGAGCGAGCACGTGCCTCCCTTTGCGGTAAAGAGTATCGACAGCACCGGTGCCGGCGACGCATTCATCGGGAGCTTCGCCGTATTCCTCGGGGAAGGAGTGCCGGAACGAGAGGCAGTGCGGCGCGCCAATCTCTACGCTGGTCTTTCGACCACAGGCATTGGAACTCAGAAATCCTTCTATGATCGCGCGCGCTTTGATGCGGAATGGAGTGTTCAAGGCATCAACCACCCCGATTCTCGACATTGATCCTAAGGGAAATCCAATCTGCGGAGAACCGCGCCGCTTTTGCCCCTTGATCCTGTGCCAAAAAAGAGAACGGAATCGCAACTAATATTTTTCTACGACCGAAAATTCTTGACTTCGGAAGTGGAGGAGATTTATAAGGCCGTTCTACGGTCCATTCACCACCAACCGTGCAGTGCAGTGCAGTGCGGAGACTTTTGTTCATCATTCGGCGCGGGGCTGCCGAAAAGGGGTTTTTAATGCTGAAGCTGAATAAGAGGGCGCTGCTTGTCGGGGTTGTGTGTTCGCTGGCATTTTCCATCTGTCCCATGCTGCACGGTCAGGCAACCGGCAGCTTTTCAGGTACCGTTTCTGATAAGGCCGGCGCTGTGGTTTCAGGCGCAACGATAAAAGCCACTTCGCAGGACACAGGTCTCTCCCGCGAAGCCAGGACCGACGATTCAGGACACTACCTCATTCCCCTCCTGCCCGTGGCTGTTTACCGGATTCGAGTGGAGTCCCAGGGTTTCCAGTCGACCGAACAGAAAGATATCCGTCTCCAGGTCGACGAGCACCGCGAAGTAGACTTCGCCCTCGTGCCCGCCTCCGTCTCCTCGACGGTTGAGGTGAGCGCTACGGAAGTAGCCGTGGAGACTGCGAATCCCTCGCTCGGCCAGGTCATCACCTCCGAGGAGGTCGCCGACCTTCCCCTGAACGGCCGCGATTTCGTTCAGTTGGCTACGCTTACCCCGGGCACCACGCAGGAGACCAACCCGCAGAGTTTCTTCAACGGCGGGGCCAGCAGCGAGGTCTCCGCCCGCGGAACGTTTTCGCTTTCCGTTGGTGGATCGCGAGCCCAGAGCACGGACTGGTTGCTCGATGGCAACGACAATAACGAACTGACTGCAGGCGGTATCGCGATTTTCTCTTCGATCGATGACATCCAGGAGTTTAAGGTTCTCACCTACAACTACTCAGCCGAATACGGCGCGCGTGCGGGTCCAACCGTGCTGGTGACAACAAAATCGGGATCGAACCAGTTCCACGGATCGCTCTTCGAGTACTTCCGAAACACGGATCTTGATGCCCGCAGTTACTTCGCGTCCTCGCGGGAAAAATTCAACCTCAACCAGTTCGGAGGCTCTCTGGGAGGTCCGATCCAAAAGGACAAAACGTTCTTCTTCCTGGACTATGAAGCCAAGCAGCAGCGCCACGGCATCCCGTTCCTGGGCCTGGTTCCGACGCAGGCCATGATGACGGGCGACTTCCGATTGGATCCATACGGCAATGCCCGAGGACCGGGCAACCCGTACGGTTTTGGCGATCTTCTCAACCCATATGCCACGGGCGCCGAACCCGCCAATTTCCAGTGCGTGTCTGGCACACAGAACCTGGCCGTTCCGACCCCCACTTCCGTGAATCCGGATGGAAGCCAGGTGCCGGGGGTGCTTTGCGACTACATCCCGCAGGCTCTGCGGGATAAAGTCGGCGCAGAGGTGATTCAGCTTTATCCCCAGAGTAACGCCAGCAACGCCCAACTGGGCTACAACTACACCAACGTTCCGGTGAGATCGCTCAACGAAGGCAAGTTCGACATCCGCCTCGACCACAATTTTTCCAGCAAGGATTCGATCTTTGCCCGCTTCAGCTACGATCAGGCGGTGACGTTCGATCCCGGCGGTTCGCCAGGATTTGCCGAGGAGAATCCTTACGGCAGCACCGAGTACCTTACCAACCACGGCCGTAATGTGGCCATATCGGAGACTCATGTCATTTCCGATCACACCATCAATCAGGCCAGTGCCGGCTTCAACCGGATCTTCAATCACATTCTTCCTTACGGGGTCTACGGCGGCCGTGCCTGCACCGCTGCTCTTCTGGGAATTCAGGGCGCCGATCTGTCGAGTCAGTGCGACAGCATAACCGGCTATCCGGCCAGCCTGAACCAGACCACGCTGGACTGTATGAGTTGCGGTCTCAGCTCGATCCAACTGACGGATTACTGGCCCATCGGGGATCGCGGATTTGCTCCCTTTCAAGGCGGGACCAACGTATACACCGCTTCCGACACGCTCGACATGATTCGTGGCAAACACAACATTCACTTCGGGATTGGAATTCGCATCAACCAGATGAATGTGCGGAGCAATGCTTTCCAGGACGGAGCCTTCTTTTTCCTTGGCGGCAGCTCGTCCTATACCGGAGACGATGCCGCGGACCTTTTGCTTGGCCAACCCAACGATGGCGCGCTCCACGACCAGACCTTCGATGGGGCCACCACTGGCCGCCGCTGGAAGATGTACCGGCCGTTTGTCCAGGACGATTGGCGCGTATCCAACAATCTTACTGTGAACCTCGGCTTGGCCTGGGCTCTGGTGACGCCCGAGAGCGAAGCCCACGGTCGAATGGCCGACTTCGATTTCTCCAATGGCATGTATTACGTTGCGGGAAATAGCCCGCAGGCGACTTGCGCCATTTGCGTTCGTAGCGGTGGAAGCGCAGGCATTCAATTCGACAAGACCGCTTTCGAACCCCGCATCGGATTGGCTTGGAAACCGTGGGGAAGCCAGAACACCGCCATCCGCGCTGGCTATGCCATCTTCCACGACTCGGCGTGGAGCCAGGGCGCGCAGGGACTCTGGGAGAACCCCCCCTACTTCGCGGAAACCGATCAGTTCAATTATTTTGCCGGCGTCCCCTGCCCGTTTAACAACGCTACCTCGGCCACCCCGGCGAACTGCGGCCTTCAACTTGGACTCTTGCTGCCCACCCTCGCGCCCTATGAAGCAGAACCGAATCCTGCCACTTTCACGGGAACGATCTATTCCCAGAACTTCAATTTCAAACAGGGCATGGTGCAGCAGTACAACTTGAACGTGGAACATCAGTTACCGGGAAGTGTGGTGCTGACGGCTGGGTATGCCGGTTCTCGCAGCTCGCGCATTCTGGTGGACGGCCTGAACTTGGACGTGGGATCTCCTGGGGCCTGCGGCGGCGTTGTTCCCGGCTACACTTTCGGTTGCGGCCCCGGTGGAGCGGCTTTTGCCGCACCGTACCCGTTCGATGGTCCCTTCACCAACATTTCCAATTTCAGCGACAATGGCCGCGCACGCTATGATTCCCTGCAAATCAAGGCGGAGACCAAGAGTGCGCGCCATGGCCTTTACGCCCTGATCGGCTACACTTGGGCGCGCACCTTCGACTCTGGGATGCCCGATGGCGCAGGCACCACGCCCGGGGCGACCTACTGGCCGTTGCCCGGAACTCAAAGAGCGGACTGGGCGCTGTCCCAGATCAACCTCAATGACTCATTCACCGCCAGCATTCTCTACGACTTACCATTCGGCAAGGGCAAGCGGTTCGGCAGCACCTGGAGCAGCCCCGTCAGCAGGATCTTGGGAAATTGGAAACTGAATGTGATTGAAAAGGCTACTTCCGGGTTCCCGCTCTTCATGACGGCGAGCAATAACGGCCCCTTCAGTGGCTCTGGAGTTTACTTCGATTGGAATGGCGCCAGCCTGAACCGTCCCAACGAGGTCGGCGATCCCAACCAGCCCGGACCCGTTGCCGCGAACCCGACCTGCACCGCGCCATCGAAGGTACATACGCTCGCGGATTGGTTCAACCCCTGTGCCTTCATGGACGCGCCGTCAGGAGAGCTTGGCGACTCCAACCGCGCGCCACTCTACGGGCCGCGCTTCGTCAATACCGATTTCTCCATCATGAAAGACTTTCCCTTGCGTGAGGGAATGTACGTGGCATTCCGGGCTGAGTTCTTCAACATCTTCAATCACCCTCAGTTCTACTTGGCCGGTACCAGCGCCACTCAGATGCAGGACGAGGACTCGCCCTCCAGTTTTGGTATCGTCAACGAGACGGTGAACAATCCCCGCGTGATTCAGTTTGCTCTGCGGCTGAACTTCTAGCAGCCAGATGCGGTCTCAACTCGGGCGGATTGGGGGAAGCTATACTAGGTACAGCTTTCACCCAGTCTGCCGTCAAAATTCCAATCCAAGAATCTTCTCGAGGACTGCGCTAGTGATAATGAACCGTGCTCTCGGCTGGCGCTGCATCGTGCTCGCTGGTCTTCTGATCTTCTTCCTCGACTGTGTTGCTTTTCCCGACGAGTGGAAGGCGAACCATGCCCTGGTCTCTCCAACTGGCGTTATGAATCTTTCTGAGATGCCCCCGCCCGGCGAAGTCTTTTTCTCCGGCCCGGAAGATCCAGCGAATGCCGCGCCCTGGCTCGATCAGCTCAAAGCGTGGCGAGCCGATCGGCGCATTCGCCTTCGCTACGACGGATCGCAATTCGAACGCCCCGAACTGGAGTGGACCCAGCATATCTTCTCCCAGGTGCAATTGCTCGTTTGGGATCGCAGTTTCTACGATCCGGAGAAGGGCGAATACACAGTGGACCGCTTCTTGAACGAGACCGAGAGCCGCATCGGTCCCATCGACACCGTTCTCATTTGGCACGTCTATCCCAACCTCGGTGCCGACGACCGCAATCAATTCGATCTTCTCCGCGATCTGCCGGGTGGCATCCCAGGGCTTCGGCGGATGGTCGAGCAATTCCACAGTCGAGGCGTGAAAGTATTCTTCCCCATCCTGGCATGGGATATGGGCACCCGCGATGAAGGCGCCTTCCCCTGGGTTACCATCTCACGACTACTGGCTGACATTGGGGCGGACGGCATAAATTTCGACACACTCGATAGCGTTCCCTTGGCCTTCCGGCTGGCCTCCGACGCCACTGGCCACCCGCTCGCTCTCGAACCGCAATTCGAGCCCCGTGATGAATCGCTCGCCTGGACCAACATCGGTTGGAACGACTGGGTCACGTGGGAGGGCAAAAACTATCCCTTCGTCCCCATGGTGGACAAAACCAAATGGCTGGAGCCGCGCCACACCGTAAATGTCACCGACCGGTTCACGCGGGATAAGACCGATAGCCTGCAACACGCCTTCTTCAACGGCGAGGGCTACGCTGTTCTGGAAAATCTTTGGGGATTCTGGTACGGAATGAATCCCAATGATGCGGAAGCTGTGCTTCGCTTCACGCGCATCGAGCGCGCAACGGCGGAAAACCTTCGCAGCCCCGGCTGGGAGCCCCATACTCCGACGGTTCAGCCCGGAGTTTTCTCCAGCAAGTTCCCAGCTGCCACCAGCACGCTCTGGACCTTGGTCAATCGCAACGAATACGACGTTATTGGCGAGCAACTGCGAGTGCCCTATCGGGCGGGAATGCATTACTACGATCTGTGGCACGGCGTGGAATTGAGGCCCTCCGTACAAGGCGGCGAAGCGGCTCTGAGCTTCGACCTCGAAGGGCGCGGCTTCGGAGCGGTCGTGTCCACTGACGCGAGTCCAGTCGCAGGCCCGCTCCGGGATGTGCTCGCGTTTATGGCGGATCGCTCCAAGCGTGCTTTGTCCACCTATTCGCGCGAGTGGAAGGCCGTGCCACAGACCATGGTAGAGATTAACCCGACCAAGCCCGCTGCGGCAGCCCCTCCCGGCATGATCCGCATCCCCGAGGGCGACTATGATTTCCAGGTCCGCGGCATTGAGATCGAAGGCGGCAACGACCCAGGTCTCGATGTGCAATATCCTTGGGAGGACGCTGCCCGCAGATTTCACAGCCATCGCATGCACGTTCGCAGTTTTTATATCGATCGCACGCCCGTCACTAACGCCGAGTTCAAGAAATTCCTGAGTGCCACTCTGTATCATCCAACGGACGACCACAACTTCCTGCGCGACTGGAAAGATGGAAGCTACCCCAAAGGCTGGGAGAACAAGCCTGTGACCTGGCTCTCCATCGAGGACGCACGCGCCTATGCTGCTTGGGCAGGCAAGCGCCTGCCCCATGAATGGGAATGGCAACTCAGCGCGCAATCCGGCGACCGCAGGTTGTATCCCTGGGGCAACGAGTGGAACGCGCATGCCTTGCCGGTCGCCGATCGCGGCCGCACGATGCGTCCACCAGCGAACGTGGACGATTTCCCGCAGGGCGCAAGCCCCTTCGGTATTCTCGATCTTGTAGGGAATGTCTCGCAGTGGACCGACGAGTACCGCGACCCGCATACTCGCGCCGCCGTCGTCCGCGGGGGAGCCTCTTACCAACCGCGCGGTTCGATCTGGTATTTTCCGCAATCCTTCCGGCTCGATGAGCACCAAAAGTATCTCCTTATGTCACCGGGCCGCGACCGCGCCGGAACCATCGGATTTCGATGTGTGGTCGATGCAGAATAAAGACGAGGAACAAATGGGAGAGGCCGCAGCAGGTGAGCTGCGGAAACACCAGCTTTTCTATCACGTGCACCAGGATCGGCCCATGACCAAACATAACGTCGGCTTCCTCGCAATCTTATTCTGGCTGCTTGCAAGCTCACTCACCGTCGCGCAATCTCGCCGAAAGGTCATCGTCAACGAAGATTTCTCGGGCCCCGGCGGAAGCAATATGCAGACTCTGCTGGTGTTGGCTCAGTCTCCGAAAGTCGAAGTGCTGGGAGCGACGGTGGTCAGCGGAGACCAGTGGCGCGACGAAGAAGTGGCACACGCGCTTCGCTTACTGGAAATCATTGGCCGCACCGACATTCCTGTCGTGCCCGGTGCTGCTTTCCCCCTGGTGCGCCGCCGCGAAGAAACCCAACTGTGGCAGGAACGTTATGGCAAAGTAGCCTACGCCGGTGCCTGGGACGACCGCTGGTGGCACGAACCCTTCGTTGTGCCGCCGCTCCCGGAAGGTCAGCCCACCACCAAGCCCAGCGGCGAAGACGCCGCCCACTTTCTGATCCGCATGGTGCACAAGTATCCGCACGAAGTGACGATTTACGAAGGCGGCCCCATGACCAACCTGGCGCTCGCCATCTCACTCGATCCCCAGTTCCCCGAACTAGCCGAGGAACTGGTCTTCATGGGCGGAAGCCTGAGTCCACAAACAGACAGCCCCGAGTTTGCCAACAATCCCCGGCACGAGTTCAATTTCTGGTTTGACCCGGAAGCGGCGGAGGTCGTTTTGCGCGCACCCTGGAAGAAGATTGTCTGCACCCCAACCGATATTTCGGTCAAGACTCACGTAACCCCAGCCATGATGAAGCAGATCGAAGCGAGCGGAACGCCGCTGGCCCACTACGTGTCTCATTTCGCCATGTATGCTCCCGGCGCCGATATTATGTGGGACGAACTCGCAGCCGCAGCCTGGATTGACCCGACTCTGATTACCCAGCGGGAAACTCGTTACATGGAAGTGGATCTCGATCGCGGCGCAGGATACGGCAACACGCTCACCTGGACCGAAAAAGACAAGCCGCCACTCGCCGCGCAGCCGGTCGAGATTCAGGTGGACCTGGATTTGGAAAGGTTCTACCGAATGTTCATCAGCTTAATGACCGCGCCCACTCCGGCTGCTCACTGATTAATCTTATGGCATTAATCTCGGCTGCGAAGCGGGCGTTCGGTCCCGCAACTCATATACAAACTGCTGCAGGTCGTGCCGCTGGCGCTCAAGCTCTTCGTCCTTCTCCTTCGAAATCTGGGCGTAGAGTCGCAGCTCTGCCTGAGCTTTCGCAGGTTCTCCCGTCTGCCGGTAAGCCTGCGCCAGGCGATAGTGCGCCTCTTCCAGCCTCGGCGTGGCCTCGACCGCACGCTGATAGGCGGAAATTGCGTTGGACAAATCTCTTCGCTCCGAATACAAAGCACCGAGTTGCAGATAAGCGCGGCCAAGCTTTGGATCAAGCTGGACAGCCTTCTCCAGCAGCGATTTCACTTGCGGCAAATCCGCAATGTCTTCGGGAGTCTTACGCCGTTTCCAAAGACTGACCGCGTAATAATAATTGGCCAGGGCGTTCTCAGGTTGAAGCCGGACAAACCGTCCGAGTCTTTCCACGAGTGCTTCCGGCTGATTGCTCTCGACAGCTTGCATTTTTCCCATGAAAAGGTAAGGGTTCGGATCGCTGGGATCCAGGTCCGACGCCTCACACAGACGCTGCACCGCCTGCTCGTAGGAGCCGCGAGCGTACCAAGCCGCCCCGAGGCCGGTCAGCATCCGAACGGAGCCCGGGAATATTCGATTGCCTTTTGTGAAAACTTCGATGGCCGGCTCCGCCGCACGATGCACAAGCAACTCCGTTCCCCAATCGAAGAAATTCGATTCGGTCGGATTCAGTTCCGCCGCTCGCTGATACTCTCGCACAGCGTCCAGCGCGTCGCCCCGCCTCTCGTCAGCGTCTGCGAGCAAGTGATGCCGTGCCGCTTCGCCCTCGTCTGTCTTACCCGGCGGTTCTTTCTTCAGCAAAGCCGTCGCGTTGGCAAGTTCTTCTCTATTCCTCATTATCGTATCGGAGCCGTGCCCGCCGAGGTTCGTGGTATCGGTAACGCCCGCCACAGTGAAATGGGGTTTGTCGAAAAACTCAGGCTGCCCCGCGGAAGAATTCCGGGTCTCGCGCATGTTTGCAGATTCGAGAATGAGGTCAATCGTCTTGGATTCTTTCTGCGCGAGAACAAACGATTTCGAAGTCGCTTCCGCGTAGCCAACCATCTCCGTTCGCAAAGTATAGACACCATCCCGCACCGCCGAAAAACGATAGGCTCCCGTCGAATCGGTGGTCGCTTTGAAGGTTCGCGCGTCCTTGGCCTGTAGGCACACAGATGCGCCGGCAACCGGACGGTTGCCCGAGTCTCGCACACTGCCTTGCACTGTCGCTGCCCCGGCGGATTCCGGCTGCGCGTCACCGACTGATCCCTGAATCGATTTCCCCTGACCAGATTGCGCCTCAACCATGAGCGAAGCGAAGAGGACAGTCACCGCCAGCATGCAAGTTACAATGCGAGTGCATCCAGACTGACTTGAAGTGACGGAGATCTCGCCCATAGAACAATCGCGAATAAGAGGGAAGCGAAATTAGGAACGCATTGGAACGACATTCTAGTCGTTCAGACCGTGGTCCGCAATGCACTTGAAAGCTTTGTGATCTCTACGTAGAGTCATGACGCAGCCGTTGTTTCGCTCTAGTTCGAGCGCAAATGATCTTAACTTCCAACCCAGGGGATATCGATGAAATCGAACCGAATGCTGTACATGGCAATGGCCTTGCTGCTGATCTCATGCCTAACGTGCTGGGCGCAACCAAGTGAAAGACGAAAGATCATCATCGATCAGGATGCTGCTGGGCCCGCCGGAACCGACCAGCAGTCGATGCTCCTGCTGATTCAATCGCCGCAAACGGAAGTCCTGGGCATCACGGTGGTGACCGGAGATCAGTGGCTGCACGAGGAGGTGGCGCACACCTTGCGCATGCTCGAACTCGTCGGGCGAACCGACATTCCAGTCGTGCCGGGAGCGGAGCATCCGCTGGTGAGGCGAAAGCAGGATACGGAGCAATGGGAACAACAATATGGTTCGGTGCCGTGGCTCGGTGCCTGGACACCCAAGCTTTATCATGCGCCAGACGAACTAGGAGAAATGCCGGAAGGCAAGCCTACCGCCAAGCCCTCCGACGAAGACGCCGCTCACTTTCTCTTGCGCATGGTTCATAAGTTCCCCAACCAAGTGACGATCTACGAAGGTGGCCCAATGACAAACTTGGCCCTCGCCATTTCCATCGATCCAGAATTCGCGCGACTCGCCAAAGAACTGGTGTTCATGGGCGCCAGCCTCAATCCACGAACCGACGATCCGGAATTCGTCAACGCACCCACCCACGAATTCAACCTCTGGTTCGATCCGGAAGCGGCCCACATCGTGCTCAGTGCACCATGGAAGAAAATCGTTTGCACGCCGGTGGATATTTCAGTAAAGACACGATTGACTTCCGATCTGATCGACCGCATCAAGGCGGCCGACTCGCCGGCGGCTCGCTACATCGGCAAATATGCGCGCCTGCGCGGCAACTACAATTATCTTTGGGATGAACTGGCGGCGGCAGCTTGGCTCGATCCGACCCTGATCACGAAGAAAGAAACGCTCTTCATGGATGTCGACCTCGATCGCGGCGCCGGCTACGGCAACACTCTGAGCTGGACGGAGCAGGACAAACCTAAGATTGATGTCCAGCCGGTCGAAGTGCAGGATGATTTGGATCTTGAGAAGTTCTATAAGATGTTTGTGGATCTGCTGACCGCACAAACGCCAGGCAAGAAGTAGCACGACTGGCGGGCTCATCGCGGGAGGTGTAGGGTTTCAGTGAATCGTCTTGGTCTTCCTCGACATGTAATCCATCAGCAAATACTGCCCCAGCGTGTACGGCGTGGTGAAGTATGCCTTCCCGCGGCACATCTCCGTAACTTTCTGTACGAATTGTACCAAGCCATAATCTGAAGCGAGCATGAAGGTGTTAATGAGTACGCCGGCTCGCTTGCACTTCGAAACTTCTTCCAGCGTCTGGCTGACGACCAGCGGATCGAGGCCGAACGCGTTCTTGTAAATCCGTCCATCCTCAAGCGTGAGGGCGGAGGGTTTGCCGTCGGTGATCATCACGATCTGCTTCATGTCTTTTCTTTGCCGCTGCAAAATCCGCTGCGCCAGGCGTAGTCCTTCGCGCGTGTTGGTGTAATAAGGGCCAACTTTCACGCGGGCAAGCTGCGAAAGCGGCACTTCTTCAGAGGAATCATGAAAGAGCACCAGCGAGAGCGAGTCGCCAGGATACTGCGTGCGGATCAGGTGCGAGAGCGCCATGGCAACTTTTTTCGCGGGAGTGAAACGATCTTCGCCGTAGAGGATCATCGAGTGCGAGCAGTCGAGCATGAGAACCGTGGCGCAGGAAGATTGATACTCGCACTGATGCACTTGCAAGTCGGAATATTCGATGTTGAGCGGCAGCGTGAGCCCTTCGCGCTGGATGGCGCTGGAGAGCGTGGCCGTGATGTCGAGGTTGAGAGTGTCACCGAACTCGTACGTGCGCGAAGCGCCGCTGGCTTCAATTCCCGTGGCGAGGTCGCGCGTATCATGGCGTCCGAAGCTGGACTTGCCGAGCGAGCCGAGCAGGTTACGCAAAGACTTGAAGCCGAGGAAGTCGAGGCTCTTATCGGTGATTTCAAATTTTGCCTGCTGCTGATTCTCTCCGACTTGCCCGCCGACGCCGGAGGGGCGCGAAGGATCTCGCGGCTGGTCGATTGAGATGTAATCTTCCTGCTGCATGCGCTCAATCAGCTTCTCGATAAGTTCGTCGAGCTCACCGTCCGCCGCCATCTGCTGCAGGCGCTCCCGCATGTCATCATCGAATTGATCGCCCTCCATCAGCGCCTGCTCGATGGCGCGGCGAAGATCGTCGAGCGTCTGCCCACCCTCGGGCATCTCATACCACATATCGCTCTGGAAGCCGCTTTGCAGCAGGTAATCGGAGAGCGCCCCGAGCAGATCCTCCATGCTCATTTCGCCGGCCGGGTCGGGCACGTATTTGCTGTAGCGGATGCGCTTCATAGCAGTGGCCACTGGTCAGTTGCCAGTAAAACCCAAAGCCAATGGTTTTTTCTGACCACTGGCCACTGGTCACTGACCACTTAATTAAACTGTCTTCTCTGCCGGTACGGTGGTTCTTCTTTGTCGAAACTTTTTTCGCGCTGCGGCTCCGGTTTCTTCTCTCCTGCTTTAAATACGCGCTCCTCGTTGCGTCCGATGCGCTTGTGTGCGTGCAGCCCCTCCAGGATAAATTCCGCAGCGGAGACCTGCTGCTCCGGGCTTTCTTTCTGCGAGACGCCGAGCGGTCCCAGTTTGTCAATCAGACCCTGAATTTCTTTCAGGTTTTCCAGAGCTTCCAAGGCGGCAATCGAATCTGACAACTGAATCTCACCGCCCAGATCAAACCACTGCACGATCTGCTGCACGTTGGCTCCGGTGAAGTATTGATCGTAAGTCTTGGCAATAGCGGCGCGGATGAGTTCACGGGAAACATGGTCCGCGCCTTTCATCTCGCCTTCGTACTCCAGTTCCAGCTTGCCTGTGATTGCCGGCAGCGCCGCGTAAATATCGCTCACGCGCGGCACAACCAGCTTTTCGTCGTTGCGAATAGCGCGACGTTCGGCGTTCGAAATGACGTTCTCCATCGCAGAGATAGGCAGGCGCTGGCTTACGCCAGAGCGCTTATCAATTTTCTTATCTTCGCGCGCAGCAAAGGCGATGCGCTCGATCACTTCCGAAATATACGTCGGCAGATGCAAAAGTTGGCCGTTGCGCTTGGTCCACGCTTCCTGCGCGGTAATGGCGATACCCTCATCCACTGTCGCGGGATAGTGCGTGCGAATTTCAGAGCCGATGCGGTCCTTCAGCGGCGTAATGATCTTCCCGCGGGCTGTGTAATCCTCGGGATTCGCGCTGAAGACGATGGCCACATCAAGCGGCAAGCGGATGGGATAGCCCTTAATCTGCACGTCGCCTTCCTGCATGATGTTGAACAGGCCGACCTGAATTTTTCCGGCGAGGTCCGGCAGTTCGTTGATGGCGAAGATGCCGCGATTGGCGCGGGGTAGCAGCCCGTAGTGAACCGTGAACTCGCTCGAGAGCTCGTGCCCGCCGCGCGCGGCCTTGATGGGATCGATGTCACCGATCAGGTCCGCGATGGTGACGTCGGGCGTGGCGAGTTTTTCCACGTAGCGGTCGTCGGGAGTGAGATACGCCACGGCAGTGTCATCGCCGAGGCGCGCGATCTCTTCGCGGCAACGGCGGCATATCGGGGCATAAGGATTGTCGCGAATCTCGCAGCCCGCGACGTAGGGCATGTGAGGATCGAGCAGCGTCGTAAGAGCCCGCAGGATTCGGCTCTTCGCCTGACCGCGCAACCCCAGCAGAATAAAGTTGTGGCGTGAGAGAAGCGCGTTCACAATTTGGGGCACAACAGTATCGTCGTACCCGACGATCCCGGGGAAGATGCCGGCGTCATCGTTGCCGCGCAAACGGGCGATGAGGTTTTCGCGGAGTTCGTCCTTCACGCGGCGAGTGCGCAAACGTTCTTCGGAAAAGGCACTGCGGCGCAATTCGCCAAGTGTGCGCGGAAGACTCATGAGGAAACCCCCGGGGCAAATGCTTTTCTGGATTATACGCGGAAGAGCGGACTTCGGGCTGCGGCGGTCGGGCTTCAGCAAAGTCCCTCGACGCGAGCGGTAAAAGGGTTCGAAACCGTCACGATGAGTCAAAGGTCTGAGATTTGCCGAAGCCCGCTCAGTGCACGTGGCCGTTCCCACCGGCCTTTTCGCGGGCGCTGGCGGCGCGGCGGAGGTTTGGAATGATGGTTTCAAGATAACTGATGAATGACGAGAGACGTTCTGGTTCAGAGCGCAGGGAGAGTAGCCTTTGTTTGAAATCCAAATCGAGCGGCACGGAGCCGGCAAGATAAAAAGACAACAACGAGGGGTCTGCGGCGGAGAGATCCTGTTTAGCGCCGGCAATCGCCAACAGTTCGGAATGCAATTGCACCGCCCGCGATGACTCTTCCTTCGAGGGCGCTCCGGGCTCGTCGTCGATCAAGAGTACCTCGGCTTGCAAGAAAGAGCGTTCCTGGTTGACACGTACGAGCTCGAAACGCTTCCGGCCCTCGGCGACCAAGTCGAGGCGTCCATCGGAATACTCTTTCACCACGGTCACGATTTCCGCCGTGCATCCCACCTCAGCCAACCCCTGCTCAACCGCGCGCACCACACCGAAATGGCGATGCTGGGCGAGGCATTCGCCAATCATTTCTTTGTAGCGTGGTTCGAAGATGTGCAAGGGCAGGGGAGTGCCGGGGAACAGAACAACCTCGAGCGGAAACAGCGGTAGAAGGGCTTCCAAGAAGTCTCCGGTGGCGAGGGAGCAAGTGAGCGCTGAATCCAGCGCGCTGCCTCGATTGTAACTCAGCTGCTTGACTTCACAAGTTGCAGAGGAATAAAAGCGCGCTATGGAACTTTCCGGAAAAATTGTAGTGGTCACGGGCGCTTCAATGGGAATCGGGGAAGCGATTGCGAAGGTTTTTGCCGAGCACGGGGCGAGCGTGGTGATGCTCTCGCGCGATGCGGGCAGAGTCGAAGCCGCGCGAGGCCGCGTTGGCTATGGCGAGCGAACGCTGGCCATGGCTTGCGACGTCCGGCACCGCGAGGATGTTGACCGCGCCATCGGCCTGACGCTGCATCATTTTCAGCGAATCGATGTCTGGGTAAACAACGCCGGGCACGGGCTGCTTGATTCGGTGGCGCAGGTCGACATGGCGGCGTGCCGGGAAATGTTCGACACGAATGTTTTCGGCGCGCTCGGCGCCATGCAGGCCGTGATTCCGGTGATGCGGCAGCAAGGCGGAGGCACGATTGTAAATATATCCAGTGTCGCCGGGCACATTCCCGTCCCGTTTCATGCGGCTTACAGCGCGACCAAGTTTGCCCTGAATGCGATCGGCAAGGCCGCGGGCGTCGAATTGAAGAAGGACAGAATTCACGTGCTGACAGTTTGTCCCGGCTATGTCCGGACGGCGTTCAGTGAAAATGCCGTTCGGGGCAACGATTTGAAGCAGGTGCGTCCGGGATCGGTGCGGGGCATCAGCGCGCAGCGCGTCGCTGCGGCCACGCTGCGCGGATATTTGAAGCGGAAGAGGGAAGTGATCGTGCCCTGGTCGATGTATGTTCCGCAGAAGATTTATCAACTATTCCCCTGGGTGGTGGAGTTTGCAATGGGGAGAATGGCGGGGTGATCGCAGCACCGATTTTTCAGCTACTGATTGTCGAGCATGACAAAATCGACCATCGCAAATTGACAACCCTCATCCCAACTCCGCCAGCATGCCTTCCATCTCGCCCTGCGCGTGCAGGTTTCCGGTTCGGCGGGCAGAGGCGATCCCATCGGTAAGCATCGTCTTGGCATCGGCAATTCTGTCGGCACGAGCCAGTGTCTGCGCCGCCATGAAATAGCCGGGAGTGTAATCGGGATTTGCCTTGAGCAGAATGGAAAACTCGGCCAGCGCCCGATCGAAATCGCCCTGCTTGGAATATTCGATCGCGAGTCCGTAGCGAGCGAAAGTGTCGTTTGGATCCTGGGTAAGAATGTCGTTGAGGGCGGCGATGCGGTCCATAAGTCAGTTTCTCGATTAAAATTGAGGTTACTACAAACTGGCTTTTCCGTTCCGGATCTCGAGCCACGCTGGCTCTGGCGCGCAATTGTCGAGGTGAGTAGAATGAGCAATCCTTAACATTATCGTAGATCGATGGAGGCGGTTTTGTGGCGTGTCCTTTTTTTCTGCCGATAGAGAGGTTAGCGGATGGAACTTGGCTGCATGCCAGGCGGCTTCCACTGGGATGCGGCTGGAGCGGCCACTGCACCGCGCCCGGACATGAGGGTGAAGCTCCCTCCCAGGAAGAATTAAGGGATTTCTGCAACCTTGGCTACGCCGAGGGGTGTGGGCGGCTGCCGCGTCAGCGAATGTGGGATTCAGTGCGGTTCGCCGCCGTAGGCCAAGACGGAAACCACCAGACTGGCGGGCGCATCCACGTCCGGTACGTGTGTGAGCGCGAACATCGTCCCGCCGAGCATGGGATGCTGGAGTTTGATTCCACTGAGGCGCGCTGGGAGCGACCGCATTACGACCCTCGGGTGCAGCGCATGGCACAATGTTTTCTGGAATCGTACGTGGAGAAGAGAAAAAAGCAGGAAGTGGAGCGAGCCGCCGCGAGTTGATCCGCGGTTGATGAAGAAGAAATTTGCGCGGCAAACGACCAACTCAAAACCAACGGACAGGATTGAATGAAGACTATGAGCGAAGAGATGCTGATGCCCCGCCCAGTGCGGGATTCGCAATCGGAAATGGCGGAACTGGTTTTGCCGAACGACGCTAATCCGCTGGCTGCGCTGCTGGGCGGCCGATTGATGCACTGGATCGATCTCGCTGGCGCAATGGCAGCGCATCGCCATTCGCGCAGCTACGCGGTGACCGCCTCGGTGGATCACATTGATTTTCTGGTGCCGGTACGCGTCGGAGATCTGGTGATTCTGAAGTCCTCCGTGAACCGGGTGTTTCAAACGTCGATGGAAGTCGGAGTCAAGGTATTCGTGGAGAATTACATCGCCGATACGGCTCAGCATGTGGCCTCGGCACACCTCACCTTCGTCGCGGTTGACGCCCAGGGGAATCGCTTGAAAGTCGCACCGGTGATTCCCGAGACCGAGGAGCAGCAGCGCCGCTATGACGATGCCGGGCGGCGGCGCGAGATCCGCCGGGCGGAACTGGAACGGCGGCGCAAAGCGCGGCGGTAATCAGCAAACGATGTGATCTGCGTCACATCAGCCCCTCCGCGGAATCGATAGCCTATTCGTTGCTCCGGGAGATTTTCCATGGATAGTGCGCTTCTGGTTCATCGCATTCATTTCGCCTTCACCGTTACCTTCCACTATCTCTTTCCGCAACTCACCATGGGTTTGGCCCCGTTGATCGTGGTCCTGAAGACGCTTGCTCTCCGCCGCAACGACGACACCTACAACCAGTCGGCGCGTTTCTGGGCGCGGATTTTCGGCATCAACTTCGTCATGGGCGTCGTGACCGGAATCCCCATGGAATTTCAGTTTGGCACCAACTGGTCGCACTTCTCGCGCTTCGCCGGCGGCGTCATCGGCCAGACGCTGGGCATGGAGGGCATGTTCGCCTTCTTCCTTGAGTCGGCTTTTCTGGGACTTTTTCTCTACGGGGAAAAGCGCCTCAGCCCGCGCGCGCACTGGTGGTCGGCCGTAGCGGTGTTTCTGGGATCGTGGCTTTCCGGTTTCTTCATCGTCGCCACCGACGCCTGGATGCAGCATCCCGTAGGCTACTTCACGGCAGCCGACGGATCGGTGCAACTCTCCAGCTTCTGGCAACTAGTCCTCAACCCCTGGGCCTGGTGGCAATATGCGCATAACATGAGCGGTGCCGTAATCACCGGTTCGCTTGTGATGGCGTCCGTGGGCGCCTTCTATCTGCTGTGGGGAAAGTTTCAGGAGCACGCGCGCATTTTCGTGAAAGTCGGCGTGATTGCCGGACTGTTCTTTAGCGTTTTGCAGTTGTTCCCCACCGGCGATGGCCAGGGGCGCATGATCTCGCAGAATCAACCCGTTACTCTCGCGGCCATGGAAGCCCTCTTCGTAACCCAAACCGGAGCGCCGCTGGTCATCCTCGGACAGCCAAACGTGGAGGAGCGCAAGATCGATAATCCACTTGAGGTTCCGGACGCGCTCAGTTTCCTGACCTACCGTGCCTGGAAGGCCGACGTGCAGGGCCTCGATGCGTTCCCAAAGAATCTGTGGCCAGAGAACATCGCGCTGCTCTATTACAGCTACCACATCATGGTTGGGTTGGGGACGATCTTTATCGCGATCACGCTGGTCGCCGCGTTCTTACTGTGGCGCGGCAAGTTGTTTTCCGCGCGCTGGATGCTTTGGATTCTAATGCTGGCCTTGCCTTTCCCCTACATCGCCAACACGGCCGGATGGCTGACTGCGGAACTGGGCCGCCAGCCCTGGCTGGTTTACGGCTTGATGCGCACGGCCGACGGCTATTCGAAAATGGTCTCCGCAGGCAACGGAATGTTCACTCTGCTCGGCTTTCTCGGCATGTACACGGTGCTGGGTATCTTGTTCCTGTTTCTGGTGCGGCGCGAAATCGAGCAAGGACCGTTAGCTGAGATGAGTTCGCATCACTAGGACCCGGGCTGCATTAAGCAGTCTCTCAATTCGGTTTGGGAAGGGCACGACTTTAGTCGTGCCGCCCGAAGCCAATAAATACGCGGGCTTTAGCCCCTGAGGCGCGCCGCACCTGGAACTTTGTGAGGAATCGACAATGGAAACCTTATGGTTCATGATCGTGGCCGTCATGGTGGCGGCCTACGTGGTGCTCGATGGCTTCGATCTCGGCGCCGGCGCCATTTACCTGGGCGCGGGCAAAACCACCGACGATCGCCGAAAGATCCTGCGCGCCATCGGTCCGGTATGGGATGGCAACGAAGTCTGGCTGCTCGCCGCCGGCGGCACGCTCTACTTCGCCTTCCCCTTGCTCTATGCCTCCAGCTTCAGCGGCTTCTACCTCCCGCTGATGATGGTCCTGTGGCTGCTGATGCTGCGCGGCATTGGCATCGAGCTGCGCGCGCACATGGAGAATCCCGTCTGGGTCGGCTTCTTCGATTTAATTTTCTGTGGTTCCAGCGTGCTGCTCGCCATCTTTTTCGGCGCGGCGCTGGGCAACGTAGTCCGCGGCGTGCCCCTCGGAGCGGATGGATATTTCTTCGAACCGCTGTGGACGAATTTCCGAGTGGGCGCCAACACCGGAATTCTCGACTGGTATACCGTACTCACCGGCGTGATCGCGCTGGTTACGCTGACCGCGCACGGCTCGTTGTATGTTGCCGTCAAAACGGATGGCGATTTGAATCGGCGTACCCGCGGCATCGCCCTGTGGGCCTGGCCGCTGCAACTGATTCTAACCATCGTCGGCCTGGCGACGACCTGCTACGTCCAGCCCACGGTTCTCGACAACTACAAGCACTACGCCATCGGATATCTGATCCCCGTAATTGTGTTTGGCAGTCTTGGCATCATGATCTATGCCATCCGCAAGGGCGAAGACAAACTCGCCTTCGTGGGTTCGGCCCTGTACATCGTCGGCATGCTCGTAGGCGCGGCGTTTGCGCTATATCCCGTCGTATTGCCAGCCAGCACCGACCCCGCCCACCGCAGCCTGACCATCTACAACACGGCCGCCGGCCACCACGGACTCACCGTCGGCCTGACGTGGTGGATTCTCGGAATGATTCTGGCTCTCGGATACTTCACGCTGCTGTACCGCATGTTCCGCGGGAAAGTGCGACTGGACGGCGAAGGGTACTGAGTCTCCCGTTAGCGTAACAACGCCCGAGGGTTTTTTGACTTCCCTATCCGTCACTAGACCTGCGATGGGCACCGGCGTGATGAATGTCTACTTTTTTGGTGCTACCCCCACCCTGTCGCTGTGATTGGAATCATCATGTTAGGAAGTTTTTCCCCGCAAAATACGTCATCTAAAGGACTTAACCGCTAAAATACGTCAAACAAAGGAGTTATGGGCCGACTGTTGGCCCCGAGGCGCCTTCTTGTTCCTGGCGAATTTGCTGCCTTTGCTTGGACAATTTTGGAACGATTTACGGGTGGGGCGCAAGGTTGGATGTCACAGGAACGCGCTGTGGATATTTCCTTACGCTTAATGTGCGGCCCCCTGGTGGAAAACCCCGCCCAAGCGGAGCTTGGACGGGGCACCCTCGAGAGCAGGAATGCGAGTTGGCCGGGCCAGGCCCCCGCGCAAGGCGCGATTGTCATCCTGAAGCCCGCGTATTTTGCGGGCTGAAGGACCTATGCAACTTCCCGGCGGCGGCGATGCTGCCTGCAAGGTGCACAGGTCCTTCGTCGGGAGTCGCCCGCTTCGCGGACGACTCCGCCTCCTCAGGATGACAAATCAGGTGCCGGTTGTGGCGCGTGCTCAAGTGCGTCGGTTGCGGCCTCACGCGTTACGGTAGGGAAATCGTCAAGAAACTCGTCAAGAGTCTGTCCACCTTCGATGTAGTCCAGCAGCGCCTGAAACGGAACACGGGTCCCGCGAAAAACCGGTGTGCCACCGAGAACCTCGGGATCGCGCGTGATGACGCCAGTTAGAGAAGCCATCGGACCTTCACTCCCCACGACAGCTCAAAGTTTACTCCAATGGCTGCAAGAAAGCATGGGGGAAGAAGGCATGGATCATGCTTGCAAAGGCCCAGTTGGCCACGAACTTGACAATCGTTGTCATATATGACAACATCACTCCAAGCCAACGAATGAAGAGGTGCAGGGCCCGTGACTCGGAACACACGGCCTGTTTCGTGGATCAAGGCAGCGCTGAAGGAGTTCGAGACCTTTCCGGAAGAAGCCAGATCGATCTGTCTTGCGGCTCTCACGATTGCCGCGGAGGGCGGTAAGTCCGACATTGCCAAGCCCATGCTCGGCCTTGGTTCCGGCGTGTTTGAGATTGCGTTGCCATTCCGGGGCGATGCGTTCCGCATTGTCTATGCGGTGCAATTAGGCGAAGAAGTCTGGGTCGTCCATGCTTTTCAGAAAAAATCGAAGCAGGGCAGAAAAACGCCGCAACGAGAAATAGACTTGATCAAGGATCGCCTGAAGAGATTGAAGGAGATGCTGCGGTGAAAAGACAGATGAAAAGCGAAAAGTTGCAAGTGGTGCGGGGAAGCGGCAATGTATTCCGCGATCTGCGGCGTGAGAACGCCGACGCCGATCAGTTCAAGGCGATCCTGGCGGCCGAAATTATCAAGGCGCTCGACCGGGAGCGCCTGACCGTCCGCGCCGCGCACAGCCGGACCGGAATTGCGGCAGCCGACTTTTCTCGAATTCGCAACGCGAATCTGGGGCGCTTCACCGTCGACCGCCTCATGTCAATCCTCAATCGTCTCGGTGCCCGCATCGAAGTCAAGATTCGTCTGTACCACGCCCAGCCCGCCGCCTACGCAGCTCGCCTGTGAGCAGAGTGAAAGCGAAAAGCGCTGTATAATCAGGCTTGGGTTCTGCCTCGTCATCGCAGCTCATCCTTGGAGTGTGATCCCTTGAACGCACATATGCCTGCACATCCCGGTCAGCCCGCACCGGGGCCGCAACCGTTGCCCGGAGTCGATGCCATCATTGCCGTAGGTTCGGGCAAAGGCGGAGTGGGAAAGACCACGCTGTCGGTGAACCTGGCGGTCGCGCTGGCCAAGATGGGACACAAAGTCGGCCTGCTTGACGCCGATGTGTACGGGCCGAACGTCCCGCTCATGCTGGGGGTGACCGGGCAGCCGAAGATGTCGGGAGAAAACCGCATCGAGCCGCTGCAGGCTTTTGGGCTGAAGGTGATCTCGGTGGGATTTCTCAATCCCGGCGACAAGCCGATTATCTGGCGCGGTCCCATGCTGCACCAGATCGTGAAGCAGTTTCTGGGACAAGTGGACTGGGGACATCTCGATTACATGGTCATCGACCTGCCGCCGGGCACGGGCGACATCGCGTTGTCGCTGGTGCAATCGGTGCCACTGACGGGTGCCGTAGTGGTCTCCACTCCCTCCGACGTTTCGTTGCAGGATGCGCGCAAAGCCATCGAAATGTTTCGGCAGATGAAGGTGGATCTGGTGGGCGTGGTCGAGAACATGAGTTATTTCGTATGCCCGCATTGCAACCACGAGATTGATATCTTCTCCCGCGGCGGCGCGGAAAATATGGCGAAGCAGTTCGGCGTGCCATTCCTCGGCAGCATCGAACTCGATCCCGAAGTGCGCAAGTCCGGCGACGGCGGTAAGCCGGTCGTGCTCGAGGGCGAGAATTCACCCCATGCCAAGTCGATCTTCGCGTTCGCTCGGAAGGTTGCCGGGCGCGTGGGAGAGATCAAAGCTGGCGAATCGGCGAGCGTGATTCAGATTCAGTAGTCAAAGACTTAAACACAGGGGACACGGGGGAACACAGGGTAAGTGACTCTGTGTCTCCTGTGTTTACGCGGTTGACTTTTTCGGCCGCATCGGGAACCGCGACAGCCGCCATTGCGCATCCGCTTCGCCATCCTTCAAAATCATCTCCGCCATCATCTCCCCCAGCGCCGGCCCATGCTTGAACCCGTGCCCCGACCCGCCGCCCAGCAGCCAAACGTTTTTCATTCGGGGATGCCGATCCACAATGAAATTGCTGTCGGGAGTCTGCTCGTATTGGCAGACACGCGTCTCGATCAACGGAGCGCCTTTCATCGCGGGAAAGCGGAAAGCAATATATTCGCGAACGCGCTTCAGTGTTGCTTGACTAGCGACTCGCTCGCCGGATGTGGGATCGAAAGCGCGGCCGCGCGTGTCGTCGGCTACTTTGAAGCCGGGGCGGTCGCTGCCTGGAATGCCGTAAAAAAAACGCTCGCCGTGATCGCCCCACACTGGAAGATGCGCGTCGGTAAAGCGCGACTCTCCGGCGGGTGCGCCAAAGAAAAAAATGTCCTGCTTGGTGGGACGAATGAGCCGACCCAGAGTCTCAGGAAACAGATTGCCCAGCCATGGTCCGCAGGCGAAGATGTAGTGATCGGTCTTGAGCCGCGAGCCGTCGGAAAGAGTCAAGTTATGCAGGGGCGCATTCTCCAGGTCATCCGGTGAAACGGCGAGTTGCCGATATTTGCCGCCTCCCGCGACAAACGCATCGACTACTGCCTGGCAACTAACTCGCGCGTCGATGTATCCGCACGCAGGTTCGAAGATTCCCCAGCGAACATCTGAGAAGTTAATCTGCGGCCAGCGTTTCTTCATCTCTGGCGTAGAGAGTTCCTGAAACTTGATCCGAGCTTGCCGAAGCACATCGAGCGAGCCCCGCTCGTACGCATCGTCGCGGCTGCTGACCATCCACAGGACGCCGGTGCGATGCAGGAACCGCCGCTTCCAGCGTCGCTCATACTCCGCCCACAACTTCAGCGAGCGGGCCGCTAATTTGGTGTAAGGCTGCGCAGGCCCGTAGGTGCCGCGCATAATGCGGGTTTCGCCGCCTGAAGACGCGCGCGAGTTGCCTGGTCCCCAGGCGTCGAGCAAGGTGACGCGGGCTCCGCGTTCGAGCAGGTGAAGAGCGGTCCAGCCGCCGAAGGCGCCTGCTCCGACGACGGCGATCTGAGGCTTGGATTTCATAGAAAATGCCCGCATCACGGAAGTTGAGGATACGCGGAGACGGCCGCTCAGGGGAAGATGCAAGGCCGGATTCCGGTCGGGTATACTCCTTCAGCCATGAATCCACGAACCAACTCGATCTCCCGCCGCTCGATTGTCTTCTCCATCACCGCATTCTTACTCATCTGTGGTTCCCTTTTTGCGCAAGACGAAACCGCACGGTCTCGCGCCGCAGCGGTGCTTGACTCCCTGCCGCACGCCAAGAAGATCGATCAGGTCGCGCTCTCCCCCGACGGAAGCCAGGTCGCCTACATCGTGGACGGAAAAATCACGGTCACGCTTGTCGGGGATGGCTCTTTGCACGCGATCGCGGCGGAAGGCAACCTTGCGCTTCGCGATGTGGCTTGGTCCGCGGACAGTAAACGTATCGCTTTCCTCGCCGACCTTCCCGGAGACGTTCCCGCCGCTCAAGTCTGGACCTCCGCAGCCGATGGCAGCGCTCTCGCCAAGCATGCGGAAATGAAAGGCTACGTTCAGGCTCCGCGATTCTCTCCCGATGGATCGAAGCTCGCGCTTCTATTCATTGAGGGTATGCCGCGCGTCGCGGGCCCGCTGCAACCCATGACACCGCTCTCGGGCGTCATCGACCAGAAGATCTTCGAGCAGCGTATTACGACCATCGATCGAGGCACAGACCATCTCACGCAGGTTACGCCCGCCGATATGTATGTCTACGAGTACGAATGGACTCCCGATGGAAAATCCTGGGTGGCAAGCGCGGCGCATGGCTCCGGCGACGCCAACTGGTGGGTCGCGCACCTTTATCTGGTGAATGCGCAGACTGGCGAGATGCGCGACATTTACAAGCCGAAGCTGCAAATCGCCGATCCCCGGGTCTCTCCCGACGGGAAAACGGTCGCGTTCATCGAAGGACTGATGAGCGACGAAGGCTCAACCGGTGGCGATGTCTATGTAGTCCCGATCACGGGGGAGCCGGCGCGGAATCTGACTTCCGGCATTCAATCATCTCCGTATGCGCTGGTATGGTCGGCTCCCGATCGCATCCTGTTCGCCGAGAACGTCGACGGGAATTACGGTTTTGCCAGCGTCAGCGCTCAAGGGGGCGCTGTCCAGACGCTCTGGAAGGGCGAAGAAGTGGCTTATCCCGCCGGCGACGCGTGGGCCTCAAGCAAATCCGCCGATGAACTTACGACTGCCATTGTCCGTCAATCCGCGAACACTCCTCCGGAGGTCTGGTCCGGCGCGATTGGAAAGTGGAAGCAACTTACGACGCTGAATGCCGAGATTAAGCCGGCATGGGGCGAGATGCGGAATGTGCATTGGATGAACGGCGCGACGAGAGTGCAGGGATGGCTGATGTTGCCCAAGGACTTTGCTCCCGGCAAAAAATATCCCCTCGTGGTCAGCGTGCATGGAGGCCCGTCCGCTGCTTGCGTTTCGCACTGGGACGAGCGTGGCATGGGCCCGCTTTCGGCGATGGGCTACTTTTCTCTCTGTCCCAATCCGCGCGGCAGCTATGGACAAGGAGAAAACTTTACGCAAGGCAACGTAAGGGATTTCGGCGGCGGCGATTACCGCGACATCATGGCGGGAGTGGATGCCATTTCGAAAGAGTTTCCGATCGATACCAAGCGCATCGGCATTCGCGGTCACAGCTACGGCGGATACATGACGATGTGGGCTGAAACTCAAACGCAGCGATTCTCGGCCGCAGTCGCCGGCGCCGGCCTCTCCGATTGGCTCAGCTACTACGGTCTCAACGACATCGATGAGTGGATGATTCCGTTCTTCGGCGCATCGGTATACGACGATGCTGTCGTGTACGCCAAGAGCGATCCCATGCACTTCGTCAAGGCGGTGAAGACTCCGACGCTGATCCTGGTTGGCGATCGGGATGGCGAAGTGCCCATGGAGCAATCGGTGGAATGGTGGCATGCGCTCGCGGATCTGCACGTGCCGACAAAGCTGGTGGTCTATCCGAACGAAGGGCACATGTTTATAAAGCCCGCGGACTCACGCGATTACGCGCTGCGCACCCTCGAATGGTTCGACGAATGGTTCGGGAAAGCGCCGTAGGCAGCCTCAGCTTTCTCCGGGCGCGCCGCGCGGGTCAATGCGTGTAATGGCGTTACGCCACCTGCGGGGAGGGGGCTGCTACCATTACCGCATGTTCAATTTTGGGAAACCGAAAACAGCTGGCGACTGGATAGTTCACATCGCGGGGGCCATCGTCGCGATATTCCTTGTCTGGTGGATGCTTCGTATGTACGTACTGTGAAGGCGCTCAAAACCCTCGGGCGTGGTCAATGACAGCAATCGGGATTTTGCAACAGTAGGCCAAATCCCTCGGTCCGCCGGGTGTTATCCTTCTTCGATTATGGAAGCCAAGGGTTTGACTCCGATATTGAACGTGTCCGACATCGCCGGCACGGTGGCGTGGTTTGAAAAGTGGGGATGGAAGAAATTGTGGGACTGGGGAACGCCTCCTACGTTTGGTGCGGTTGGATCGGGTAAGGAAGTGTGCATCTTTCTTTGTCAGGGGGCGCAGGGAGGCCGCGGGCGCGGCGCCAACACCACCACGTTTCAGCAGCAGGGAGACGAAGAGGGCGACAAGGGCGTCTGGATGTCGGTCTGGGTGGACGACGTGGACGAGATGCACAAGCATTGCGTCGCCGCCGGGCTGGAGGTCACATTTCCACCCACCGATATGCCGTGGAACGTCCGCGAGATGCACCTGAGGCATCCGGATGGGCATGTGTTCCGGGTAGGACGCGGATTCGAGAAGAAAAAGTAGGGCTGGTCGCCCTATTTTTGCGTTAAGGATATCCGGTTGTTACCTTTCGCCATGTATGTTATAACTCCTGCAAACTTGGCTCTTAAGGAGTTTCTATGGGCCGCTTTTTACTGATCTGCGTCGGCGCCCTGCTGGCGTTTCCGTGTTCCGCTCAGGTTGACCAGGTTTCCCAACCAGCAAAAGAACCCGGCAGCATTGTTGGCACAGTCGTGGATGAGGATGGCAAACCGTTACTCGGGCCCTCGGTCAGCTATTTGGTTGTGACGGAGAATGGCGCAAGCAGAAGCACCGCGAGTTCGAACGTTCCGAACGGAGAGTTCGAGCTAACTCAGCTACCTCTCGGAAAAGTTGAACTGAACGCTTCTGCGCCCTTATCCGGTTACTGGTACAACGAGGCCAGTCCATACAAGCAGACGGTCGTGCTGACCGCAGCGAACCCCACTGCTCATGTTCGGCTGAAGGTGGGGCCTAAGCCAGCCGTGTTGGTACTTACCGTGAGCGACCGCATCACCGGCAAGGCGGTCGAGGGCTTTATGGTCAGGACGGTTGGGGCCGAAGGCGGCGGCGCTGGATCAGCCGGCACAGCATATTTCCCACAAACCGACCAAGGAGACTGGGAAGTTCCGGTTAGCCCGCTCTTCGACGTCTTGCTTGAGGTTACGGCCAAGGATTACAAGAATTGGTTCTATTCGAACCCGTCCGATCCAACCTTGCATCTTGAGCCTGGTGAACGAAAGGTTGTGCAAGTTACCATGCAACCCAAATAGTGTTTAGAGGAACAACTTCTTAAATGGGCTCTCTGGAATTCACGGCGTTGATTTTCGCAGGATCGCTCCTTGCCGGGTTCCTTGGCGCGCTGACTGGACTCGGCGGATCATTTGTTATCGTGCCGCTACTAGCGGTTATCTTTCACGTGGACATTCACTATGCGATTGGTGCAGCGCTAGTTTCAGTAATTGCCACATCCAGCGGAGCTGCGGCAGCCTACGTGCGCGAAGGATATTCGAATATTCGCGTAGGAATGTTTTTGGAAATGGCAACGACCGCGGGCGCGCTGGTCGGGGCTTCTCTCGTAGTGTACTTACATGCGTCGGTGATCGCAGTCATTTTTGGCCTTGTGCTGATCTATTCAGCATTCGTTTCATTCCGCGGGGGCTCTCCTTCAAATCAGGACAAAGGCCCCGACCGGATTGCGACTTGGCTCCGCCTGGACAGTACGTATCCGACGAGCACCGGTCTCAAGAGCTATCACGTTCGGGGAGTGCCAATGGCCTTCTTGTTGATGATAGTCGCGGGCGTATTGTCTGGCCTGTTAGGAATCGGGTCTGGCGCGGTGAAGGTCCTTGCCATGGACAAGGCAATGGGGCTCCCATTCAAGGTATCAACCACGACTTCCAATTTTATGATCGGGGTGACCGCCGCCGCAGGGGCGGGAATCTATTTGGGCCGAGGTTACATCGATCCGGGCCTCGCGATGCCCGTGATGCTCGGGGTTCTGGCCGGATCGATCGCAGGCGCGCGCGCCCTGGCCGGGGCAGAAGTGCAAGTTTTGCGTATCGTCTTCACCGTCGTAATCGGCGCTCTTGCAGTCTTGATGATCTACAGCGGGCTTGCGGGCAAAATCTAATGAACCAGGGGATAACAATGAATAGCGGACCTGCGCAAAGCGACAAGAGGATAGACGAGTTGATGGGATTGCTCTTACGGAGCGGCGTACTTCTTGCGGCCAGCGTCGTGTTGGTGGGAGGTGTAGTTTATCTTGCTCGTTTTCCTTTTCCTGCATTCAACTATCGCGTCTTCCAAAGTGAACCTCAAAGCCTGCGTACGATTTCCGGGATTTTCAACGATGCGATAGCCTTTCACGGACGAGGATTAATTCAGCTCGGACTCTTACTTCTAATCGCTACGCCAATAGCCCGGGTTACATTTTCAGTTTTCGCATTTTTCTATCAACGTGACTGGAAGTATGTCGTTTTCACCCTGATCGTGTTGGGACTCTTGCTTTACAGTCTTCTTGGCCGCGGCTGAAGCAACATCACATCGCTTGCTGGCGATTCGGTGCGCCGATATATGGTTCGATCACCTTTTAGAGACTATCGACCTGATGCACCGAATCGACGTAAACACCTTCACACTCATTGCCCGACGCATCGCTGCGCAGCCATCTACCTGGGTCGACCGAAGAACAAGACGTAGCCGTCAGGGTCGCGAATCTCGAAGCCGCGAAGACCGTCGTGGGTATCCTGAAGGGGCACGCTGAATGCTGCCCCACCGTCGGCAAATCGGTCGGCAAATTCGGCGGCGAGCGCTTCGGGGTCTGGGGCATAGACGAAGGCATCCAACCGCAGGTGGGGATGACGCTTGGAGTTTGGCAGTGGCGGCACGTCTTTCTGGGACTTGACGAAGATCTGTGCTCCGTCGCGGCCGATGATGGCGAAAAAAGGGTCTCGATCCGGCTGCTGGAATCTGGTCTCGAAGCCAAGCTTGTCGCGGTAAAAAGCGATGGTTTGGTCGACGTTGCTGACGATGAAGAACGGTGAGATTGCCTGCGTCGTTGGTCGGGTCATAGGCGCGGAGTCACTTGCACTGGCATCTTACGATTTGCGGGAGATTTTTCAAGAATGCGATCTTCCCGTTCAACTCTCCCGTTCAACGCCCCGCGATTGAGTCTATTCCTTAACTGTTGAAATCAGCGATTACACGTATTGACCTCGGCTGCACGTCTACATTTCACCGCTGCCCGGCAGGCACAATACACTCCTTGACAGGACGCAAGTGGCTTCCTAGAATCCAAGCAGAGCGGGCTTTGCGTCCAAAGCTAAGTTTCTGCATCTAAAACAGTTAGCTGGAAATGCTAAGTTGGAGGACCCGGCCCGGTCCGGGACCATCGCTTCGACAACGCCTGAGCAAGCCCAGTAGTTTAAATGCCATCCGACCCAAATATCGGCAAGCGCGAGCGCGAAGTTCTCACCGCGATCGTGGAGACTTTCATTTCCACGGGCGAGCCGGTGGGTTCGCGAACGCTGTCGCGGTCGAACCGCGAAGGTCTCAGTCCGGCTACGATTCGCAATGTGATGGCGGATTTGTCGGAGGCCGGCTTTCTCGAGCAGACGCATACCTCGTCGGGCCGCGTTCCGACCACCGACGCATACCGGTACTACGTGGAACAGATCACGGGAACAGCCAAGCTGGCCCCGCAGGAAGAGAGCATGATTTCCGATTCGCTGGCGGGCATCAGCGATGTGCAGGAATTCATGGAGCGCACTTCGCGTGTGCTTTCGCTGATCTCGCGGAATGTGGGCGTGACCGTGGCCACCAGCGGCGCAAGGAATGCGTTGGAGCATGTGTATTTCTCGCGCCTGGGCGATCAGAAGGTGCTGGCGGTGTTGGTGACGCGTTCGGGATTGGTTCGCGACCGCGTCCTGCGGCTCGATTTGCCCCAGGCCGAGCTGGATCTCGCTGCGCGGTACATCAACGACAATTTTCGCGGCTGGACCATGGAGTCCATGCGCGCCGAACTTTCGCGCCGGATTGAGCAGGAACGCAGCGAGTACGACCGCCTGATGAATTCGATTGAGCAACTCTACAAGCAGGGAGCGCTTGCTTCTGAAACCGGAGCGCAGGTGGTGTTCGTGGAGGGCGCGGCCAACCTGGTGACCGGCCAGGAAGATCGCAAGCGTCTGCAGGAAATGCTGCAGACTCTGGAGGAGAAAGAAAAAGTGGCGCAACTCCTCGGAGCCTACCTCGACGTGAAGCAGGAGGCCGTGCGGGTGGTGATCGGCCTGGATGATGCACTGCCCTCCATGCAGAACTTCGTGCTGATCGGAGCCCCCGCGCGGTCTGGCAGCGACATGGTCGGGTCGCTGGCCGTGATTGGCCCGATGCGGATGGATTACCAGCACACGATGACCGCCGTTTCCTACATGGCGCGCCTCTTTGACAAAATCCTGAACGAATCGGAGTAATCATTGTGGTTATGGCTAAAGCGAACGGCAAGTCGGAAGCACAAAACGCCGGGCTGGATTTGGATCACGAAGTGCCGGCGGGGGATGATGGGAATGACACCGTAGCGGAAGCAGCGGCGAGCAGGGAATCGTCTGGCGCGGAGGCGGAATTGCAAAAGCTGAGGGCGGAGCGTGATTCTCTGCTCGACCGGCTGGCGCGGGCGCAGGCGGAATTCGATAACGCGCGCAAGCGCGGGATCAAGGAGCAGCAGGAATCTCGCGACTATGCCGTGGCGGATGCGATCAAGTCATTGTTGCCCGTGATGGACAGCATGGAGCGCGCCCTGCAGGTGAAATCGGACGCGGCTGAGCTCCGTAGCGGAGTGGAGTTGATTTACAAGCAACTGCAGGCTGGGCTGGCAAAGCTTTCGGTGAACGCGATTGTGTCGAAGGGGGAACCGTTCGATCCGCATTACCACGAGGCCATCGAAATGGTGGAGACCAGCGAAGCTCCCGACCATCAGGTGATCGAGGAATTGCAGCGCGGTTATAAATTCAAGGATCGCCTGCTGCGGCCTGCGATGGTGAAGGTGGCGAAGAATCCGGGGAGATAAGCAAAAAAGAAGTTAGGTTTTCCAGCCTGATTTGTTTTCATAATATTTTTTGATCAGAAAGGCGCCTGTTCTGGCCACGAACGCAAAACGCGATTATTACGAAGTGCTTGGCGTGAGCCGCACGGTCACGGAAGTTGAACTGAAGAGCGCTTATCGCAGGCTCGCCATGCAGCACCACCCCGACCGGAACCCGAACAATCCGGATGCGGAAGAACGCTTCAAAGAAGTTACGGAGGCTTACGCGATTCTCGCTGATTCCGAAAAGCGGTCGCTCTACGACCGTTACGGCCACGCCGGAGTAGGTAATGCGGGCGGGCCGGGCGCGGGTTTCGACCCTACGGGGTTCCAGGACTTCGGCGAGATTTTTGGTGAATTCTTCGGTTTCGGGGACGCCTTTGGAGGCGGTGGACGCCGCCGCAGCCGGGTGCAGCGTGGCGCGGACCTGCGCGAAGATCTGAGCATCGAGTTCGAGGAAGCTGCCTTCGGCACGGAAACTCGCGTGATGGTTCGCCGTCACGAAGCCTGCGAGGAGTGCCGCGGTTCAGGTACGGCGACCGGCAAAGGCCCTACCGCCTGCCGGTCCTGTTCTGGCCGCGGCCAGGTGCGCTATCAGCAAGGCTTCTTCAGCATCGCGCGGACTTGTCCTTCCTGCCAGGGAACGGGCAGCGTGATTACCGATCCTTGCCCCAAGTGCAAAGGCGAAGGCCGGATTCTGCGCCAGCGCTCGGTCGACGCGAAGATTCCCGCGGGTGTGGAAGACGGGACCCGCATCCGCTTTACCGGCGGAGGCGAGACCGGCCCCTTCGGAGGACCGGCGGGTGATCTCTACATCGTGTTGCATGTGAAGGAGCATCCGTTTTTTGTGCGGGAAGGGAACGATTTGCACTGCGCCGTCCCGCTGTCCGTAACGCAAGCGGCGATGGGCGCCGAAATTCGCGTGCCCACTCTTGAAGGCGAGCACACGCTCAAGATCCCCGAAGGAACCCAGCCCGGCTCCACTTTCCGCATCCGCAACAAGGGCGTGCCGGTGCTCAATGGACACGGCAAGGGTGACCTCTACGTGGAAGTGCGTGTGCAGATTCCCAGCAAGCTGAGCAAACGCCAGAAAGAGCTTCTCCAGGAACTAGAGACTACCGCGAAGGTGGACAATCAACCGATGACGCGGTCGCTGCTCGGAAAAGTGAAGAATATGTTCGGGTAAAAGAGTTTTCAGTTCCCAGTTCTCAGTTCTCAGCAAAACCGGAATCAGATTGCCCTTTCACTTTCAAAACACATAACAAATAAGAACCCTGTGCGCGCTTCTGAGCTTCGCTTAACTGAGAACTGAGAACTGAGAACTGAGAACTGACCCGTGACCCGCCGCCGCTTCATCGCCGACGAAGTTGCTGGAGATCGTGCCGCTCTGCTCGGCGCGCACGCCGATCATCTGGCACGCGTCCTGCGCGCTAGAATTGGGCAGAATTTCGACATTGCCGCGGGCACGGTCGTGCGCCGCGGCCGAATAAGATCGGTCAGCGACGATCGCGTTGAGTTCGACCTAGCCGAAGAAGTTTCCGCTATGAGCTTGCCCGAAATTACCCTTGTTCTCGCGGTGTTCAAGTTCGACCGCATGGAGTGGGCGATCGAAAAGTGCACGGAGTTGGGCGTCTCCCGAATTATGCCCGTGATCTCGCGGCGAACGGATTCGCATCTCGCCGCTGCCTCGGCGAAACGAGCAGAGCGTTGGCGGCGGATTTCGCGGCAGGCGGCGGAACAGTCGCGCCGCTCCTCTCCACCGGAAATTGCGGCTCCGCTCAAGGTTGCGGACGCTCTGAATCTCCCCGGGGCTCTGCGGATCCTACTGGCCGAATCGGAAGCGAAAACCTTGCTGCGCGACGTTGTGACGCAGACCGCAGAAGAAGGGATTGTTTTGGCCATTGGTCCCGAAGGCGGCTGGACCGTAGACGAATTGCATTCGTTTCAGCAGGCGGGATGGATTTCGGCATCGCTCGGCGATACGATTCTCCGCGCTGAGACGGCCGCAATCGCTGCGATAGCGGTTGTTTCCTCCTTGCTGTACTCGTTGTAAATGCCCCACTGTTTCGTTTCCTGCACGCTGCCGACCACAGTGGTATTCTGACCCGCGATGGTTGTCTCCAAAGCACAATCTCATTCCGCACCGTTCGCTCCTGACGATCACCAGCGCGATGCGATCGAACACGTCCACGGACCGATGCTGGTCGTGGCGGGCGCCGGCACCGGCAAGACCTCGGTCCTGATCCACCGCATCGCCCGTCTTATCCAGCAGGGACACGCTAAACCGGACGAAGTGCTCGCCCTCACCTACACCGTAGCCGCAGCCGGCGAGATGCGTGACCGCGTGAGCGGGCTCCTCGGCAAGCAGATTCATGCGGCAACGTTTCACGACTATTGCCTCGACCTGCTGAAGCGCGCCGGAAAAGACTTCGGCGTGCTCGACGAAAAAGATCTGTGGATCTACCTGCGCAAGCGAATTCATGAGCTTCATCTCGAACACTACGTCCGCGCCGCAAACGTGGCACAGTTCCTCAACGACCTGCTCGGTTTTCTCAGCCGGTGCCACGACGAACTGGTGACGCCGGAAAAATACGCGGAGTATGTTGCGCGGCTGGAGCGCGGCGAACTGCCCGTTCCAAGAGTTGCGAAGTCAAAGGATCAGTTGAGCGATGACGAGGTGATCGGGCGCTGCCAGGAAATTGCCCGCGTGTTTGCCACCAGCGAGCGCTGGCTGCGCGAAGAAAATCTAGGTACATTCGGCCACATGATCACGCGGGCGCACGAACTGCTCGTGAGCGATGAAAATCTGCTGGTCGCGGAACGCGCCCGCACTCGCTTCACTCTGGTCGACGAATTTCAGGATGCCAACTTCGCGCAGATCAAGATTCTGGCGGCGCTCGCCGGAACCGAAGCGAACGTCTTCGGCGTCGGAGACCCGGATCAGGCCATCTACCGTTTCCGGGGCGCGTCCAGCGCGGCGTTCCACCTGTTCCGCCGGCATTTTCCTCGGACGAAGTTGGTAGTGCTGGGCAAAAACCGCCGCTCCACCACTCCAATTCTGCAATGCGCCTTCGCTGTGGTCGACAAAAATCCTCCCGTGTTTGCCGCAAACGACGCTCTTGCCTACCGGCGAATTCCTCTGGAGTCCGCGCGCGAGGAGGACGCGACGAAGGAAGGAAGAACGCTGGCTACCTTCCCGGCCGAAGCGATCTCTTTCGCCGGTAAGGATGCCGAAGCGCCGGACGTGGCCGGCATCATCGAAGAGACCAGGCGGCGCACACGTTGCAAGTGGAAAGACTTCGGCGTTCTCTACCGCTCGCATATCCACCGCGACGATGTGGTGCAGCAACTGGCCGAGCGGAGCATTCCTTTCTCCATCGAGAACATGGACGTAAGCGATACCCCCGAGGTACGGGACCTGTTTGCCTGTGTCGCGGTGGTGGTCGATCTCGCATCCGATGCCAGCCTTTTTCGCGTGGCCGCGCTGCCGCAGTTCAATGTCGATCCCGAGCAACTTCGCGCCGCGCTGCGTGCGATCGCGAAGGAATCGAAAGACGGAGTTGTGGTTCCGCTCGCATCGGTCCTCGACGGCGTTGCCGGGGGACCCGCAGTGCTCGCGTGCGTTCGCCAAGCCCGCGATGAGGTCACGCGGAAGAAAGCGACAACGCGCGCCGCTCTGCAACTCATTGGCAAGCAGTTCGGCCTCGACCTCAACTCGGCCATCCTGCAAGCGGCTTTGAAGTTCGCCGGCGAATGGGAGCAGAAGAAAACCACCAAAACGAAGGAGCTGGGCGAATGGATCGAATACCTCGATTATTTTCGCCAAGCCGGTGGCGTGATTCCGATGGCTTCGAAGGACGACGAGGACGCCGTGCGCCTGATGACCGCGCACGGAGCGAAAGGACTCGAGTTCCCTCACGTTTTCATCCTGCGCGCCACACGGGGTTCGTTCCCCGCCAGCTACCGCGAAACGCTGGTGGAGTTTCCCCGAGAGCTGCGCGATCCGGACTCCGCCGCAGCCGCCGATGATAAGACCCTCTACGATCAGGAAGAGCGCCGACTTTTCTACGTGGCGATGACGCGCGCCAGGGATTCGCTGCACATCTACGGAAAGCAGGGAATCGGCCGCGACAAGACTCCAGCCGGACTGATGCGCGAACTCATCGGCAACCCGGGCCTCGAACCCTGGCTCAGGTCGCGGCAGGCGTTGCCTTCGCAGCCCGAGCTGATCGAGATTGCCGCCGGGGCCGACCCAGCTCTTGCCGAAGGCTCGCGCTTGCCGGAGTGGCTTGCCCTCGCGCCAATCGAAGGACTCGATGCACGTCTGAGCGCCTCGGCCGTGGAAACCTATGAGATGTGTCCCTTGCAATTTAAGTTTGAGCGCGAGTGGAAGCTGGCGCGGGAGGTCCATGCGGCCATGCAGTACGGCGCAGCCATGCATCGTGTGCTACGAACCTATTACGATTCCGTGCGTCTGGGCAGGACAAAGAGCGACGACGAACTGCTGCAACTGTTTCGTGACGATCCGGGTGTGGCTGGCATCCAGGACGACTATCAGCGCGACCTGTACTTGAAGCAAGGTCTGCAGCAGTTACACGAATTCTTAGAGGGGACGCGTTCCTCTCCCAAACTCGATGTTCTGCACACCGAAGAATGGTTCGAAGTCCAGATCGCGGGGACGAAGGTTGCGGGACGAATCGACCGAATCGATCAAGCGGCCGATGGAAGCATTGCCATTGTGGATTACAAGACCGGCAAGGCTCGATCGCAGGAAGACGCCGACGAGAGTCTGCAGCTCTCGATCTACGCCATGGCCGCGCGTGAAAAGTGGGGATACCGCGTAGGCGCGTTGGTGTTTCACAATCTCGAAGGCAACGTCCCTATTTTTTCCAAACGCACCGAGTTTCAGCTGAGCGAGGCGAGGGACCGCGTGCTGGCTGTGGCACGCGGCATCGCCGAAGGGAACTTCCAACCTAAACCCGACTTTCACTGCAGTTTCTGCGCGTTTCGTGGATTGTGTCCGGCCAGGGAAAAACGAGTTCCGAATGTCGTGAAGGGTATTCCGAAATCGCTGGATTCATCGACGCCCCACTCGATCTCCACCACAAAAACTTAGGGGACGCTTTCGGCGTCCCCTTTGCTTGACTTCGTACTGACCTTCTTAATGCTTCTTTTTCTTTTTTGCCTTTTTCTTGGTTGCCATTGGTTTCTATTCTCCCTTTCCATTTTTCATGGAAAAATCTGCAACGATCGTTTGTTGCAACTATTTGATTGTATAGAGTTAATGAAAAATGAAGTCAAGAAAAAAATGCATGAGGTATAGCGTGCGGTGTTGTACCAAAGTCACCGGGAGTTGCGAGTGAACGACAAAAAGCCCACAGCTCATCACGAAAACACATTGCGAGCAAGCCCCTCGCAACCGACGAAGTGCAACGATGATCGACCGCGCACGAGTCCGAACCGTTCGCGCGTGCGTGATCCACTTGTCCCGTGACTGGTCGTGGGGCATTCATTGTTTTCGATCATTTTCGAGGATGACGCATCTATAATGAGGTTGCGAAATCTTCGCGGGAGCATGATCAATGGCGGCTTTCGATGATGTTGTCATCATTTCTGGTTGTCGTACTGCGGTAGGAAAATTTCAGGGCAGCCTCACCGATTTAAGCGCTCCGCAGTTGGGCGCGGTCGTGGTGCGAGAGGCGGTGAAGCGCGCTGGATTGAATTCCGATCAAGTCGACGAATGCATCATGGGCAATGTGCTCCCTGCCGGACTGGGGCAAAACCCCGCGCGGCAAGCGGCAATCTTCGCGGGATTGTCGCCCGCAACAGGTGCCATGACAATCAACAAAGTTTGTGGCTCCGGATTGAAAGCGGTGGCTCTTGCGGCGCAAGCGGTGCAGACCGGAAACAGTTCTATCGTGGTGGCGGGCGGCATGGAATCGATGACCAACGCTCCTTACCTGCTGCCGCAGGCGCGCAAGGGATACCGGCTGGGAAACGGGCAAGTGATCGATTCCATGGTGCACGACGGACTGTGGGACATCTACAACGACTATCACATGGGCATCACCGGCGAGAACGTGGCGGAAAGATACGGTATCACCCGAGAAGAGCAGGATGAGTTCGCGGTCCACTCGCACCGCAAAGCGGTAGCTGCAATGAAGGAGTGCCGGTTCAAATCGCAGATTGTGCCGGTAGAAATTCCCGCGAAGAAGAAAGGCGCGTCTCCGGTGCTGTTTGAGAAGGACGAATCCCCACGCGAGGACACGACGATCGAGGTTCTCCGTTCATTGAAGCCGGCGTTCAAGAAAGACGGAACCGTGACCGCCGGCAACGCGCCTGGAGTGAATGACGGAGCCGCGGCCGTGGTGGTGACCAGCGCGCAGCGCGCGAAGGAACTGGGCGTCCAACCGATGGTGAGAATTGTGGCGCAGGCCACCAGCGGGGTCGAACCCAAATGGGTCATGATGGCTCCCGTCGATGCGGTGAGAAAAATCTGGGAAAAGACCGGGTGGAAGAACGAAGACGTTGATCTGTACGAACTCAACGAAGCTTTCTCGGTGCAGGCGCTGGGCGTGATGCGAGAGCTTGGGCTTGATTTCAACAACGTGAACGTGAATGGCGGCGCGGTCGCCATCGGCCATCCTATCGGAGCCAGTGGCGCGCGCGTGCTGGTGACTCTGATCTATGAAATGTCTCGCCGCAATGCGAAGCGTGGAATCGCCGCTCTGTGCCTGGGTGGAGGCAATGCCGTGGCCATGGCGGTGGAAAGAGACTAGGCGCCGCTGGCTTGAGGCGCCACCGGCAGCGTCACGGTGAAAACCGCTCCGCCTCCGGGAGCGTTAGCGGCTTCGATGGTGCCGTTGTGTTCCTTCATCACCGATTTGCAGATGCTGAGGCCGAGCCCGGTTCCGCGCCCCGGACGCTTCGTCGTATAGAAGGGATCGAACACGCTGGCCAGGATGTCGGGCGGAATCCCCGGACCGTCGTCCAGGAAGCTGGCCCAGACGGATCCTCCGCTCGTTCCCAACCGGATGCGTAACGTTCCCCGGTCGCGAGCTTCGCGAATCGCCTGCTCTGCATTCAATATCACATTCAGAAACACCTGCATCAGTTGGTGTGGGTCGCCTTGCACGTAGGGCAGCCCAGGCTCGCGCAGAAAGTCCACTGTAATGCTGTTCTTCCTCAGAGAATAAGCATGCAGGTTGAGCGTGCGTTCGACCACCTCAGCCAGATTCACCCGAGTCTGGCCGGGCGACTGAGGCCGGGAAAAATAGGTCAGGTTCTTGACAATCTCGGCGGCGCGCCGCGCCTGCTGCTGCAATATGGCGATTTGCTTCTGCGCCGCATCCGTGGTTTGACTATCTTGCAGAAGCTCGCTCACTCCCAGAATGCTGGTGAGGGGATTATTAAGCTCGTGGGCAACTCCGCCGATCATCGCACCCATGGCAGCCAATCGTTCGCTCTGCACGATTTGTTGCTCGAATTTCTTTTCCGTCGTGATGTCGTGAACCGAAATGATCACGCCGGCCAGCTTCGAATCGGCGTCAAAGAACTGGCTGGCCGAGGCCCGCATCGTGCGTCCGCTGCCATCGCGGCGCCGGGTGCCGTATTCCGCCGAGCCGAAAATCTTTCTGCTGGAGGCAACGTCGTTGTAGAGTTCCACCAGTTCAGGGGAGCGACCCTCGGTTTCCGATATCTTCTTGCCTAAGAGATCCTCGGGTTGGTACCCCAACAGGTCGCGAACGCGGGAACTCACAAACGTGTATCGTTCCTGCAGATCGACCACGACAATCAGGTCGGGAAAGCCTTCCAGCAACCGCTTGCGGAATTCCTCCTGTTGCAGCACTTGGCGCTCAAGCTTGCGCCTTTCCGTGACGTCTACCAGCGTGCCCTGATAACGAATCAATTTGCCCGCATCATCCCACACCGCGCGAGAAGATTCGAGAAACACCGCCGGTGTTCCGTCTTTCTTCCGCAATGTGATCTCCCGCGCCCGGACTCCTCCGCGATCGTCAGCGGCGCGGCCCAGCACCGGTTCTGCCGCCGGATCGACGTTCAACTTGCCAGCGTCGAGCGCGAGCAGTTCATTCTTGGTCGCATAGCCCAGAATACTTACTAACGCAGGATTGGCGTCGAGCAGCCGGCCTTCCGGCGTGCTGAAATACGCGCCTTCCTGAAGCGTCTCGAACAGTTCCGTGAACCGCAGTTCTTTTTCGTGCTGTCCGGTCACATCCCGCCCCAGCGCGCTGACTCCCACCACCTCGCCGCTTTTCACGATCGCGTTGAGCACGCAATCGAAGTAGAGCGGCCGGGAATTGTTCTTGAGACGTATGCGGAGGGTCCCAGCCCAATGTCTCTTTTCCAGAAAACGCGGGAGTCCTGCTTCTATGCTGGCGCGGGTTGGCTCTTCCAGAAAGTCGAAAAATTTGTGTCCCACGATCGCCGTGTAAGGCAGCCCTACCAGCTCGCTCACGCTCTTGTTAACAGTGCGCAAGGTCCCGTCCAAAGACACGGCGCACGCCGCATCTTCGAATGAGTCAATGAGTTCCTTGAAGCTGCGCTGCGAGCGCGCAATCAGCTCGTTCAGTTGATCGAGTTGATCTTCTGACGGAGCCGCGCCCACGTGTTCCTGCAGATCCTGCAGCAAGATCTTGAGTTCGACGACTTCCTTGCGCCGGCCGTAGGCGTAGACAGCCAGAAGCACGGACAAGAGCAGCACACCCAACGCCGCCGGTCCTAAGTGGTAAGGCAGGCTTTCCAGCCGTTCCCACGCAAGGTAGGCAAAGCCCGCGGCCAGCAGCACCATGAATAACAGAATCCATCGCCAGAGCTGAGATTCTTCCCGTTCGAGATTCTGCGGAGGACGCGAGCGCCGAGGAGCACCGGGAGAGGCCTCTGTCATAGGAAACTTATCTGACCTCGCGTTCGCAGAAAGACGAAACGAGGACCTTCAACTGTTCAAACCATCCTACTTATACCGCTGCGGCGGAACAACCGTTGTTGTTGGAGAATTTGGTACATCGCGGTCGATTGGGGCGACTTGCCCGCAATCCCAGGAGTGGGTACGTTAAAGATGGAACTCCGCCAGAGCCGATCCCGGAAAGACGCTCCAGACTCAAGAAGCCTTCGCCTGAGGAAATGCCGTGTGCGAATCGCCAGCTGCCGCCCTGGATGAATCCACTTCCGTGTTCCTGAGCAGGATTGCCAGCCCCCGCGCGCCATCCATCTGGCTCTCCACCAGCAGGGCGTAGGCTTGATTGAGGAAGTCGGGGTGATGCTCGAAGTGTCGGGAAGCGGATTGCACCGTGTGCACCACGTGGTCCGTGGAAAACGCTTCGCGATGACAGCCGGCCACGCCAATCAGCAATCCCTTCATCAAGGCGAACTGCGCTGTCAGCAGGGCATGTTCACGCGCCATCGAGGGCGATGCGCCGGGTTGCGCTCCTTCTCGCAAAGGGAAGCGGCAGCGCACGATGGTGTTGATCAGGTAATTTTCCAGGATGAATGGATGCTGGCGAAAAAACGGCGCATAGAACTGATCGTGGGACTGGGCATAATGAGCAGCAAGCGACTCCAACGTAGCCCCCGGACCGTTGCCGATCCCCACTTTAAACGCTTCGATACACTCCGCGAAGCGTGGATGGATGCTGGAGTACTGCAGCACCATCCCCGCCAGCCGCAGCACCACATCCAACTGTAAGGCAAGATCCGCGGGGAGGGTTTCCATGGCTTCCATGGCCGTTCGCAGGCTGCCGGAGGCGATCGAGGCTTCGAACTCGGTTAGAAATGCGGGCACGACAAGATCGAGTTCGCCTTTGGCGAGGGAATCCAGCCGCCGGCACAAAATGCCCAGCAGAAACAGCCGCTGCCAAAGCGCGTAACTACGATTCCGCACCACGCCCAGCACCGATTCCCGGATGGGCCAGAACCATGATCGCAGCCATGATTGCAGCGAACCGGCGCGCCCACCCCCATTGCCTTCATGGCGTTGTTCAACCGGACCCGCCGCCGGTCGAGGAACAGCGTGGCCCCGGCTGAACAAGCCGGGGTTGAGCAGGACTACGCGTGCCGCCTCCGGACACGAAAGTGCCAGCGCTTTCTCCTCAATCCCGTCAATCGTGTGCGCAATGCGCGGATACGTCGCGCAAATCTGCGAGAGATGCCCCGCGCCCAACTCGCTCTGGATGCGGTAAAGACCGTCGCCGGAAAGCATCGGACACTGGTTGGATTCCGTCATTCGGATCTTGGCGAACACCGCCGCCCTCGAGACTGCCTGGCCCGACCCATCCCGACACACCGCTCCCTCCGGCGTGATTAGACAACTGATTTGGATCAGGTTTCGCAACCCGCTCGCCGGAAGATTCCGGTACTTTTCATAAGCCGATTTATCGATGGGGATGCCCCAGCCTTGGCAGCACGTGTCCTCGCAGTCCGAGCCTATGCAGCGAAAATTCTCGGAATACTGGGGGCGAATCAGCTTGCTTGGGTCCAATCGGGTTGGGTTCAATTGGGTCTCGCTCCGTTTGCTCTCCCCTCAGCGCCACGGCGCAATCGCCTACGTCTTAGAGGAAAGGTGTTCATACCACCCCTGCAAGCCGCTTGCCAGTAGTCGATGGAGACCCATTACAGAACTCTAAACAGCCCATGTCCTGCATTTCACAGCCTCGCGTTGAGTCATTCCCGAATCGGCAATTTGTCCCTATCTCCACAGCCCACCCCTGTGACATCCGTCACTGCGCCGGCCGCCTGCGCCCGCCTATCCTGACTAGATTCCGGTATCAGGCCTTGGTGTGCCGACGGCGGCACAGAGAACGAAAGACGGTCTCGCCCGGAGCGTACATGCTCTACAAGACCCTTAGCGCCGCAGTTTACGGTATCGACGCCAACATTATTCAGGTGGAAGTCGACTGCTCGGGCATCAAGACCGACCAGGACCACTTTCACACCGTCGGCCTGCCCGACGCCGCTGTGCGCGAGAGCCGTGACCGCGTGCGCGCCGCGCTGAAAAACTGCGGCTACGACATCCCGCCCACGCATATCACCATCAATCTCGCACCTGCCGATATAAAGAAGGAGGGCTCGGGATTCGACCTGCCGATGGCTTTGGGCATCGTCGGCGCCTACGGTGGCCTCACCCAGAAGGAAATCAACGACTGCCTGTTCATCGGGGAGCTATCGCTCGACGGCGGCGTCCGCGGCATTCGCGGTACGCTGCCGATCGCACTCGAAGCCCGCACCCGCAAGATTTCAAAGCTGGTCGTCCCCGAAGCCAACGCCCGCGAAGCCGCCATGGTCGGCGGAGTCGATGTCTACCCGGTGCGCTCGTTGCTCGATGTCATCCACTTCGTGAACTCGGGCAACGGAATCGTTCCGCTAAAGGCCGACGGCGACGCGCTGCTGCGCGAATCGCAGGAATTCCTGGTCGACTTCAAAGATGTTCGCGGCCAGCAAACCGCCAAGCGCGCCATTGAAATCTCCTGCGCCGGAGGCCATAACATTTTGATGATCGGCCCGCCGGGCTCCGGCAAAACCATGCTGGCCAAGCGCATGCCGACGATCCTGCCCCCGCTCACTTTCGAAGAGGCGCTCGAGACCACCAAGATCCACAGCGTCGCCGGAGTGCTCGACGCCGGCAGCGGTCTGGTGGGCAAGCGCCCGTACCGCGCGCCCCACCACACCATTTCCGATGCCGGTCTGATCGGTGGCGGCATCATCCCGCGCCCCGGCGAAGTCTCACTCTCGCACAACGGATTGCTTTTTCTCGATGAACTCCCCGAGTTTCCCCGCAATGTTCTCGAGGTCCTGCGCCAGCCGCTCGAAGATGGCTCCGTCACCATCGCCCGCGCCGCCATGGCGCTGACATTTCCCGCGCGCTTCATGTTGGCCGCCGCGATGAATCCCTGCCCTCGCGGATTCCGCAACGACCGCACCCGCGAATGCCAGTGCACCACCCCGATGATCCAGCGCTACATCTCGAAAATCTCCGGCCCGCTGATGGACCGGATCGATATTCATATCGACGTTCCGGCGGTGAACTACAAGGAAATGCGCTCCACCAACGAACCGGAGAGTTCGGCAAGAATCCGCGAGCGCGTCATGCGCACCCGCCAGAAGCAGCTTGATCGCTTCGCCTCATCCCGCGAAAAAATCTACTGCAACGCGCAAATGTCATCCCGCCACATCCGCACCTTCTGCGAACTTTCGTCCGACTGCGAACGTCTGCTGGAGCGCGCCATGACGCAGCAGGGACTCAGCGCCCGCGCCCACGACCGCATCCTGAAAGTGGCGCGCACCATTGCCGACATCGAAGAAACCGCGCCCATCGAACCCAAGCACATCGCCGAAGCCATCCAGTACCGTTCGCTCGACCGTACTTATTGGACTTAGCCTTCTCGTTGGCAGGTTCACGCCCAACAGAACACTCCCACCAAGAAAAAAGAAAGCCGGGGATCGCTCCCCGGCTTCTGTCAGTTCTCGCGAACCGATTTAATCCGTTCCGCTACTACGGGATTACATTCCCGAGTAGGCCGAACGAGAGACTGTTGCATTGATGGGGGTTCAGTCCCAGGGACGAATCGCACCAGTCGGCATAGGTGAACCCAAAGTAAGACGAGTTAAAATACATCTGCCCGCCGGGTTCTCCTGAACCGTGAATGCTATCGGTTCGGCCGGTTACGTTGGAAACGAAAAATCTTCCAACGCTACAGCTGCCGTCCGTCGCACCGTTCAAACATTCCGGGGTGACGCTGAACCAGTAGGCGCCGGGACCGAGGGTTAGCGGTGTCGCCAACTGGACGGCCACGGAGTACTCGTTCAGGCCCAGGAAATTGCGGCCTGTCGCCGCCACTGCAATGTTCGCGGTGCCGGTTTCAAGATCCGTTCCACCATCGCCTTCGGTGATGCCCTGGCGGACATCGTACGAGGCGGTCAGAGGATCGAAGTTCGCGTCCGCCTGAACGTTAAACAGGATTCCGCTAACCAACACGCTCTGGGATGAGGGAACGACGAAATTACCGTAAGTGGCGCTGCCGGAAATGAGCAACGTATCCTCACTCGACAGACCGGCGGCGTTGGGGTCGGACGGGCTAAGGTCGCCGCCGTAGAACAAGCATGGGTCGCACAAGGCCGGCGGAGTCATGGTAGGGGGTGAGCCCGCCCTTTCACTGCCGGCCAGATGTTGCGACACCGGCGGTTTCTGCGCCGCTGCCGCGGAGAGACTAAGAGCTACCACTAAAGTTGCTGCGAAAAGCGTCGTTTTCACTCGAATTCCTCCTGTTCGATTTTTTCGCTATCTTTTTAAGCATCAACGGCTCTGCGAAACTCGCTGGAACCGTTCCGTGCGATCTCGAAGCACAACTCCGAGCGGCTTACTATTCCGTTCCGCGCAGACCGAACGATCCGAATGCGCATTGTTGCGAGTTGAAGCCCAGGCTCGAATCGCACCAGTCGGTATAGGTGAATCCGAAGAACGAGGAATTCAAGTACAGCTGGCCCATTGGCTGCCAGCCGGCGTGAACACCGTTAGCGAGTGAAGTTGTGTTGGAATAAAATTGGCGGAAAACGTTGCAGCTGCCATCCAGCGTGTTGAGGCACTGTGGCGTGACGTTGAACCAGTACTCGCCCGACGTAAGGGTGATAGCCGGCGTAAACGATAGAGCCACGGTGTATTCACTCAGACCGAGAAAATTGCGGCCAGTTGCCTGGACTTCGATGGTCCCGGTGCCCGATGCGATGCTGGTTCCACCATCACCGTCCGAAACTCCAGTGCGGATGTCGTAGGTGCCTTGTGGTGGATCGAAAGCGGCGTCGGCTTGGATGTTGTACAGGATTCCGTACACACTCGCCGTCACACCGGTAGGAATGTTGACAGCGCTATAGGTGCCGGAGCCGCCGACGATCAGAAGGGTGTTCTCATCTGACATTCCAGCAGCGTTGGGACTGGCGACATCGAGGTCGCCGCCGTAGAACAAGCACGGGCTGCAAAGGGCTGGCGGGGCCGTCGGTGGGCCACTGGCGTGCGGTACCTTTATGTTTGGGTCGCCTGCACGATGAATCGATGCGGCGGGCTTTTTGGAGTCCGCTGCCATCGCTGAGAGGCTGAGCGCTACTACAAACGCAAATGCGAAAAGCGTTGTTTTCACTATATTCCTCCTCTGGGTTTTTCTCTGCCAAGACAAGAAGCTGGTTTTGCCAACAGCAAAACGGCTCGCCGAGTCTATGCTCGTTACGAAAGTAATGCAATGGAGAAGAAAGTACTACAAGCGCCGAATACTGTGCTGCACAAGGCTTTCGCAGCAATGCAGCTTCAAACGTCGGCCGTGAGTCGACGATCAAAGCTCGTGAGACTGAGACCACGCCGTGTTGGAATAGTTGCAAGAACCTGCACACGTCCAGGAAGGCTCGCACGCTTCCAAAATCATGGGTTTTTCCACCAACGGCCTCGACTCACTTTGCCGAACCCCGCATCGCATGCCATCTCGGCCAGTTGGCGTCTTGCGTCCACCGCATTCCCGCGCCCCCGATTGACCCTGTCGTTGCAACATGTTATAAATGCCCGTTTTGCGTAGGGTTGTCCGAAGGAGAGTCCTAATTCCTCCGGTCGGCCCAGGCAAACTCCGACGCGGCCAAGCTCCAACACTCCGTTCTTAAAGGTTTTGCGGTGGAAGCGTGTTCGGAATTCCGGCGATGGATCCCTCGTATGCTGCACCGAGCGTGCTCGAACTTGGGATGCTTGGCTGGAAGGCGGTGCCTAAACACGTTTGTATATTCCTGAAACCGACTCATTTGGAGGACTCATTTATGCGCACCTGGCTGTCCACTTCCGCGTTCCGAGAGCGACGCGTGGTATCTGCTTTCCTGATTGGTTGCATAAGAAAAAATTTCGTGAAAACGACTCTAGCCTTGGCCGGGCTGTTTACAGTCGGCGCCGCCACAGCTCTCGCTCAACCTGCCGGCGAAGCTGGCGGCGAAGCCTCCCTCAAACTTCCTGACCTTTCCTCGGTCAGCTTCCTGAACGGAGCCATCGATGGCCATCGCTTGCTCCTCATCGGTATCCTCTTCTGCATCTTCGGCCTCGGCTTCGGCATGGTCATCTACATGCGGCTCAAGAACCTGCCCGTGCATCGCTCCATGCGTGAAATTTCGGAGCTCATCTACGAGACGTGCAAGACCTACCTCGTTACCCAGGGCAAATTCATTCTGCTGTTGTGGGCGTTCATCGCGGTCATCATCCTGCTTTATTTCGGCGTGCTCCAGCACATGGAAGCCATGCGCGTCGCCATCATTCTCGCTTTCAGTCTGGTCGGCATCGCCGGCAGCTACGGCGTGGCCTGGTTCGGCATTCGTGTCAACACCTTTGCCAACTCTCGCACCGCCTTCGCAGCTTTGCCCGGCAAGCCGTTCCCCGTCTACCAGATTCCCCTCGAAGCTGGCATGAGCATCGGCATGATGCTCATCAGCGTCGAGCTTCTCATCATGCTGATCATTCTTCTCTTCATTCCGGGCGACTACGCCGGACCCTGCTTCATTGGCTTTGCTATCGGCGAATCTCTCGGCGCGGCCGCGCTTCGTATCGCCGGCGGCATCTTCACCAAAATTGCCGATATCGGCTCCGACTTGATGAAGATCGTCTTCAAAATTAAAGAAGACGATGCCCGCAACCCCGGCGTCATCGCCGATTGCACCGGCGACAATGCCGGCGATTCCGTTGGACCCTCCGCCGACGGCTTCGAAACCTACGGGGTCACCGGCGTCGCTCTCATCACCTTTATCCTTCTCGGCGTGAAGAATCCCACCGTACAAGTGCAACTGCTGGTGTGGATCTTCGTCATGCGCGTCATGATGCTGGTGGCCAGCGCTGTTTCCTACTTCCTCAACGCCGCCATCGCCAAGGGCCGCTTCGGCAACGCCGATGACATGAATTTCGAGACCCCTCTCACCACTCTGGTGTGGCTCACATCGATCGTCTCGATCGCGCTCACCTTCCTTGTCTCCTACTTCATCATTCCCGACCTCGGCGCCGACGCTACCCAGTGGTGGAAGCTCGCCGTGATCATCTCCTGCGGAACTCTCGCTGGCGCGCTTATTCCAGAGTTGGTGAAATCATTCACCTCCACTGAATCCCGCCACGTAAAAGAAGTCGTCATCTCCGCGGAAGAAGGCGGCGCGTCGCTCGGAATTCTCTCCGGATTCGTCGCCGGCAACTTCTCCGGGTACTACCTAGGCCTCTCGATGGTTCTGCTAATGTCCATCGCCTATTACTTCAGCACCATGGGCCTGGCCTCGGCCGCGACCATGCTCGCCCCAGCCGTATTCGCTTTTGGTCTGGTCGCGTTCGGATTCCTCGGCATGGGTCCCGTCACCATCGCCGTCGATTCCTACGGTCCGGTTACTGACAACGCTCAATCCGTCTTCGAGCTTTCTCTCATCGAGCAGGTTCCCAACGTAGAGTCCGAAATCAAGAAGGATTTCAACCTGTCCATCAACTTCGACCGCGCCAAGCATCTGCTCGAAGCCAACGACGGTGCGGGCAACACCTTCAAAGCCACGGCCAAACCAGTCCTCATCGGCACGGCTGTAGTCGGCGCCACCACCATGATTTTCTCCATCATCATGGCCCTCACCGCCGGCCTCACCGAAAACGTCGACAAGCTCTCGCTGCTGCACGCCCCATTCTTTCTCGGCCTGATCACGGGCGGCGCGATGATTTACTGGTTCACTGGCGCATCCACTCAAGCCGTTACCACCGGCGCTTACCGCGCCGTCGAGTTCATCAAAGCCAACATCAAGCTGGATGGCGTCGTAAAAGCTTCGGTCGCAGACAGCAAGAAGGTCGTCGAGATCTGCACCAAGTACGCCCAGAAAGGCATGCTGAACATCTTCATCGCTGTATTCTTCGGCACGCTGGCGTTCGCTTTCGTCGAACCGTTCTTCTTCGTCGGCTATCTCATCTCGATCGCCATCTTCGGTCTGTATCAAGCCATCTTCATGGCCAACGCCGGCGCGGCTTGGGACAACGCCAAGAAGATCGTCGAAGTCGAGATGAAGCAGAAGGGAACTCCGTTGCACGATGCCACCGTCATCGGCGACACCGTCGGCGACCCCTTCAAGGACACTTCGTCGGTCGCCCTGAACCCGGTCATCAAGTTCACCACGCTGTTCGGCCTGCTGGCGGTTGAGTTGGCCGTTACCCTCACCCGCGACCAGGGAGCAACCATCACGAACGTGTTGGCGTTAGTGTTCTTCCTCGTATCCTTCTTCTTCGTCTACCGTTCCTTCTACGGCATGCGAATCCGGAGCGGCAACGCGGAGTAGCTGGACATGCGGGATGAAATGCTCATGTGGGGACAGCCGCCCCTTCGACAAGCTCAGGGCAAGCTCTCGGCTGTCCGCCGGGCGTAGCCCGGTGCTTGGGCATCTTCGGCGAAAACAAACGCCATCCCTAACCGGATGGCGTTTTCCTTTCATCCGGCCAACGAACACTATGCTAGGGAACGCGAATCGTACTACAATGGCTGCCCGCCGAGGAGGCTGCCATGAGACGTCCCGTAACATTGTCCGGCCAGACTGAAACGCGGCTGCGCGCTTACGCTCTCGCAGCGGCAGGAAGCAGCATGGGATTGCTGGCATTTGCTCAACCCGCCGAAGCGGAAATTGTGTTTACCAGCGCTGACGTCACAATTACGGTCCGGGAAGGCACTGTCTATGACCTCGATCTGAACGGGGACGGGATCACGGACTTTGAATTTAGGGGCGCGGCCCGAGAAACTTCGATGTATGTGAAAGGCCTGGGACGCAATAACGTGCTTGGAATCCTGTCGTTCGGGAGTTCTGCTTGCTATGCCGCCGCGCTCGAGAAGGGAAGGGGAATCGGCGCAAAGAGCGAAAACTGTAACATATATGCGGGCATGGTTTTTCGGGGATTCGGCGGGTGGGTGGATGTGAGCGACCGGTATTTGGGATTCCAATTTATTATCGACGATCAAACGCACTATGGGTGGGCGCGCCTGAGCGTCCGCGTCAGCGGCCACCACGTGAAAGCCCATCTCACCGGCTATGCCTATGAAACCGTCCCAAACCAGCCCATCAAAGCCGGGCAAACCACCGATACCGAAGACAACGACGCCGCAAAGCCCCAGGGCGCCAGTTCACGCGAGGGGATGATTCGGAGAAGCCAAGAGGCTGGTTCACTCGGTGCACTGGCCCTCGGATCGCTCCATCTCCCCGATTGAGTTTCATCACCTTCAGGAACGTCAAGGCTTTGCAATCACCCGCTCACCCGATCACAAAATCGCCCGATCCCCGTCAGTTCGGCCCCTTCATCTTGTCCTTCACGCTTCGCGCCAGCTTCTCGATTTCTTCCGCCTTCTTCAGAACTTCGAGCGAGAGAACATTCTCATTCGACTTATCCACATACTCTTTTAACTCCCCTGCCAGCTTGACCAGTTTGTCGGTATCGGCCTTCAGCAACGCCTGCCGCTCCTGATTGGCTTTCTTCGCCATGTCGCGAGCAATCTTTTCGCGGGCCTCGTCATCATCTGAAGGCGCCACTGTGCCGTCAATTCTCGGCGGGGTTCCCTGCCGGCCCTGCGCATTGGCCGAAACCGCGATCAGCAAAAGTGAAAACAATAAGCTGAAAGTCCAAGCGCCTAGTTTTGTTCGCATGATGCCCTCGAAGAACGGACGCGAACCTTCTGCCCGTTCCTAAAGTATGGCCATTTTCAGCGGGGACGGCAACGGGGTTTTTAGGAGGGGGACGCGAACAGGAATGTTCTAAGATTAAGGAGCCGGAAACAGCAAGCCTCCAGCATCTGCTGGAGGCTCACCACCATCGAATACCAAAAAGCGCCTAAGCGTCTAAGCGTCTATCTATAGCGCGCTCATGTTCGACAAAAACTCGCCATTCGTCTTGGTCTTGCTCAACTTGTCGATGAGCAACTCCATGGCTTCCACCGGTGACAGCGGATTGAGCACCTTGCGCAGCACCCAGATCCGCGACAAGTCTTCCCGCGGAATCAGCAACTCTTCCTTACGCGTGCCCGAGCGCTGAATATCGATCGCCGGAAACACGCGCTTATCCACCAGCTTGCGCTCCAGAATAATTTCCGAGTTACCCGTGCCCTTGAACTCTTCAAAGATCACATCGTCCATGCGCGATCCGGTGTCAATTAAGGCGGTTGCAATTATGGTTAAAGACCCGCCTTCTTCAATATTCCGCGCCGACCCAAAGAAGCGCTTCGGGCGCTGCAGCGCATTCGAATCCACGCCGCCGGAAAGCACTTTGCCCGAAGGCGGAACAATCGTGTTGTAAGCGCGCGCCAACCGCGTAATCGAATCCAGTAGAATCACCACATCGCGCTTATGCTCGACCAGGCGCTTCGCCTTTTCAATCACCATCTCCGCGACCTGCACGTGCCGCGCTGCAGGCTCGTCGAAGGTCGAAGAAATCACCTCGCCCTTCACTGACCGCTGCATGTCCGTGACTTCTTCCGGACGCTCATCGATCAGCAGCACCATGAGCACGACTTCCGGATGGTTCGTGGTAATCGAGTTCGCCACATTCTGCAGCAGCATGGTCTTGCCGGCGCGCGGAGGAGAAACGATCAGCCCGCGTTGTCCTTTGCCGAGCGGCGTCAACAAATCCATCACGCGTGCGCTCGCGTTCTCTCGCGTGGTCTCAAGCTTGAGACGCTCCTGCGGATACAGCGGCGTCAGGTTGTCGAACAGAATCTTATTGCGGGCTTCGTCGGGCGATTCAAAGTTCACCGCCTCGATCTTCACCAGCGCGAAATACTTCTCGCCCTCATGCGGAGGCCGCACCTGTCCGCTGATGGTGTCGCCGGTTTTCAAATCGAATTTGCGGATTTGCGACGGCGAGACGTAAATGTCGTCCGGCCCCGGCAAATAGTTGTAGTCCGGCGACCGCAAGAAGCCGTAGCCGTCAGGCAAAATTTCCAGCACGCCCTCGGCGAAAATGTGGCCTTCTTTTTCGCTCTGCGCCTGCAGGATTTTGAAGATGAGATCCTGCTTGCGCAGTCCGCTGGCACCGGGCAGCTCCAAGGTCCTTGCGATCTTGGTCAGCTCGGTGATGTTCTTTTCTTTCAGTTCAGCAATGGTCATGATTCACCTACACCCGGTCACTCAAACGTATCCGTTCGGCGTTTTCGGGAGATTTTCAAAAGGAGGGTATTCAGGGAAGACAAAACAACACTAGGCAGGCGGACAGGGCTGCTCTAGGCAGCCCGCCTTTGTGCCTCGGCAAAATTCTCCGGCTCCGACAGAACTTCCTGCCGCTCCTTGCCTGCGATCCGGTCGAGCACACCATTCATTGTTTCCTGGATTCTGGTGCTGGGCCGGTGGAACTTCCGCGTGGCCTTGGAGGCGAGCTGGCAAAGCATATAACGATTCCGCAATGTTTGTAAAGCGTCAAACACACGATCAGATCGCATGTGTGTAGTACTCCTTCCTTATATATGTGGGCATCCCGCCTTCGCCGCTGTCTCCGGGAACCAGCCAGAACCCCACAGGTTGTTCTAACCCACTGATTCCACAAAGATTTTTAAGGGGTTAGCGCAATTCCTAAAAGAATAGATGCGCCACCGGACTCCGAAGATGCTCACTTTTCCTGATTTGAACCCACAGGCCGAGGTAGCGAAAAGAGGTTGCTCAAAACTGACCTGGAGACTCCAGATGTCCTTTGGAACAACACACTCTATCCGGAATCGAAAAGGAGGTCAACACATTTCTAGCAGATTTACGTATCTTTACTCGCTACCGAAGTGCCGTTCCGGGTTCCTCTTGTCGGCTACCCCGAGATTGTTGATCTTTGAGGTTAGTGCTGCGGGCCGCGCTACGGGCACAGGTCAATCTGGATTCGAAGAAAACTCAGATCTCGTCGCCTAAAATCCTTGCTTTCAATGAGTTGGCGTTATCGCGATCTGGCGAGATCTGGGTAAAATATTGATAAATAAGAACTTGCTCGCAAAATATTCCGGATAAAGGAGTTAGCGCGCTGGCTGTAGAGCGGTGAGCCGTCCGCAGTCGAGTATGCCTCAGAGATAAGCGCCACGTAAGCATTATAACAGTTTCATCCAGTTTGAACCGAGGGGCGGGGACTGATTCGGTCTGGCGGCAGAGCGAGTTACGGCGGGTGAAAATTCTGAACTTGACAGGATTTCCATGCGGCTTTGCCGGGAGGCAAGCGTGGCGCTCACTCACTCCAACCTCACCAACACCGCCGCGTCGAAGCCGGAATAATATTTCTTAACGTCCGCCTCGCCATACTTCTCGCGAAATTTCTCGACCACAGATTTCACGGCCTTCGCGCCGGTCACGGGCACGGCTTGGAATTCTGCCTCCGCGCCGCGCGCAGCAATCCCGATCGACGGATTCTTGCGCAGGTTCTTGTACCACTGCGACTCCGAGCCGGCCACGGGCAGCAGGTGGAGCTTATCGCCCTCCAGCACGAACCATACGGGGATCGAGATTCTTTTCCCCGACTTCCTTCCGGTCACGCTGATCTTGATCTCTCGGTATCGCGCAAGACGATCTTTAAGGCTTTCCTTCGACGTTGCCATTGCTAGCCCCTCCTCTACCTTTGGCCGACAATTCTACATCGGAGAGTGTGTTGATGAGGGAAACGCACGACTTTCGGTGCGCGCAGCCATACGGCCAAGGTAGAACCTTGGCGCCACCGCATCTGTAATCGCATAAGTAACCCCCGCATAAGCAAACCGCACATAAGCAAACCCGAATAATCGTCCACGCTTTGTAACGCTTTGTCCGTCCCGATCACTATTCGAATGTAGCCTGAAGACTCGGGCAGAGGAGGATTCAATGGCCGAAAGCAAGTCTCCCAACACTCGTCGCGATGGTATTTTCCAGCAGCTTCTCAGCTCGCTCGATGCAGCCCCGAAGCAAATTACCGACGCGATGATTCGCCAGACAACCGATGAGGATCAAAAAAACGTGATCAACGCCTGCGGCGACGCTCTGCGCGAACAGGTCCAAGGGCTAACGTCGCACCTGCGGGACGGCTGGTCGCGCCTCGGTCCACAAGGCCAGGCGGAAGTATCGCGCGTCATCGGCATGAGCGGCAGCACCGCTTTGTTTGCCGGACTCGATTCGCTGGCGAAAAACATGAATTCCCCAACGGCGAAGATCGCCACTTCCGGTTTCATCAAGGAGTTGAAGAAACTCATCATTCTCCTGTTCTGGCTCATTTTCCACACCATTCCCAAGTGGCTGATCATCCTTCTGGTCCTGATCGACGAAATTCTCGATCGGCAGCTCTCGGTAGGAAATCCCGCGCTCGGGAACACACTCTCACGCCAGCACCAGGATTACTTGCACGAGCAGATCCTGATGGCTCGACTCAACCGAGAGTATGCCGCGCCGGAACAACCGGCCAACAACGAACCCAACGCCGAGCCCGCCTGAAGCTTTGCGCCAACCAGGGAACCCCATTTCTCGCGAGGGCGGCCCATCCTTGCGTTCTTTGCAAGGGTGGGCATCTCCGCTTCTTCGGGGCCAGTGCCGAGGGCAACTGGGGTTCACACGCAGCGCTCACAAGGACTAGAATCGTGTGCCGTGGCGAAGATCTCCTACCCAACAAGCGTGTCCATCCATCCCCGCGCCCGCTCCTGGTCGCGGCTAAGCACCGGGGCTTAATTTCGAGGCCGGGCAAAGAGTTTCGTGGTGTGAGCAAAATACATAGGTCCTTCGCTGCGCACAAGATGACAAAGTGGGATTATGCCGGCGACTCTTGGAACACGACACTTGCGGGCGGTGGTGAAGTTGCGGCGGTGACATTCAGGACGGCTTCTTACCCTTGCTGCGATGGCACTCGACGACCATGAATTCGCTCCAGACCTTTCCGTCGTCGGACTTCTCACCTCGCCAGGTGAAATGCGACTTGGAAATATTTGTATAGGTGGCGCGCGTAAAGGGCCACTGGGCTCCACGCTCTGCCTTAAAGACATAGGTGACGGACTGGCCGTCGAACCGGGCTCCGCCGAACTGCTCCGACGTGAGGTCCGTCCATGTTCCATCCAGAGCGTTTAGCCACTTGATGTTCCAAACCTGCTGGGCAGAGTCGTAGACCCGAAAATTCATGCCGAGCACAATCGGTTTTCCGGACGGGCCAATCATCTGGTATTCGTCTGCGATGGCATAGCCGTCGAGGATGTAGTGGCCCAGCCATGTTCCGTGAAACGCCTGCCACTCTCCGTCGGCCGATTTAAACCTCGCGTCGAACCGCCAGCGGCCAATGAGGAAGGCAAATTGAGAGAGCGCGGCAGGCGCATTGGGGTTGGGCTTGTTAAGTTTCCGCTCGACCTTGTCCATGGGATCGTCCTCCGCAGCGGACGCTGCCGACCGGCGTCGCGTTACTGCATCCCCAGCTGCCAAAACAGAAACGAATAAAGATCGGTATACTCCTCGATCTGCTTGGTCACGGGTTTGCCGGCGCCGTGACCGGCCTTGGTTTCAATCCTTAATAAGATGGGGCGCGTGCGGCTGGTTCCGTTCTTCGCTTCCGCTTGCATCTCCGCCGCCATCTTTTTCGCGTGCATGGGGTCGACGCGGGTGTCCGTATCTGCAGTCATAAATAGGATCGCGGGATACTCCTCGCCCGGTTTCACGTGGTGATAGGGCGAATAGGCATAGATCCACTTGAACTGATCGGGATTTTCCGCGCTGCCATACTCGGGAATCCAAAGCTTCGCAATTTGAAAATCCTGATAGTGCAGCATGTCGAGCAGCGGAACCTGGGACACCACGGCGCGAAACAAATCGGGACGCTGCGTGATCATGGCGCCCATCAGCAGGCCGCCATTCGAGCCTCCCTGAACGGCGAGATGATCTTTGTCGGTATATTTTTCCGCGATCAGATGTTCCGCGGCGGCAATCATGTCGTCGAAAACATTTTGCTTTTTATCGAGCATGCCGGCGCGGTGCCAGTCTTCTCCGAACTCGGCGCCGCCGCGCAGGTTGGCCACGGCGAAGACGCCGCCATGCTCCATCCACAAATAGGCGGTGCGGCTGAACGAGGGCGTGAGGCTTATGTTGAAGCCGCCGTACCCGGTGAGAAGCGTGGGATTGTGCCCGTCCTTTTTCAGGCCTTTCTTATAGACCACGAACATCGGAACGCGCGTGCCGTCCTTCGAGTGGTACCACTCCTGCTCCACGGCGTAAGCTGCGGGATCGATTGAGGGCGCATCCACCTTCGCCCAAAGGGAGGTCGCAAAAACTGTGCCTTCGTCAAAGTTGCCTTTGGCGGCTTTCGCGTGGATCGGGTTCAGATCGATACGATAGATGCTGGGCGGGACGGTGAAGGAGAAAAATCCAAAGAAAATCTCGTCGCGATTCCATTTCCCATCTGACGCGAACACCGTACCCAGGGCGGGAAGGTGAATTTCGCTGATCAGCTTTCCGCCAAGATCGAAAATCTTCAGTTGTGAAGTTGCGTTCTGTTCATATTGGGTAAAGAGCTTTCCGCCCCATACTCCCACGCCCTGCAAAACTGAACCCGTCTGTGGAATGAGTTCCGTCCAATCATCGCGCTCATAGTTGCCGGCTTCGGCTACGAACAGGCGGTAACGCGGCGCATCTTCGTTGGTCGTGATGTACAGCCTTCCGTTGTACACCGACCCGCTATAGAGAAAATTCTTGCCGGTAGTGATGCGCGTGGGCGGAGTGCCCTTTTTCAGATCCATTAAGAACATCTCGGTCTTGGTCCAACCTTGCTCCACCGTGATCAGCAGCAGGCGGCCATCGTTGTCGAGGCTCACGTTCGGCCAGTCTTCAGGGTCGCGCCCCTCGCCGAAAATCAGGGGATCGGTCGCCGGATCGCTGCCCAGTTCGTGATAGAAAACGCGCCGGTTGTACATCTCCTGGCCCTCCGCGACTTCGCCTTTCTTGGGATAGCGCGTGTAGTAGAAGCCAGAGTTGTTGGGCATCCAGGCAATGCTGGCGCCGCGGGTGCGCTCAATCGTATCGGGCAAGAGCGTGCCGGTTTTGGTTTCCAGGATGTGCAGCGTACTCATCTCCGAGCCGCTGGGCGAAGTTCCATAAACCAGATATTTCCCATTCTCCGAAGGCTGGTACCAATCGAGCGCGATGGTGCCGTCCGCTGCAAGCTGGTTCACGTCAACCAGAACTCGCTCTTTTCCGTCCACACCTTCGCGCACGTAGACGACCGGCTGGTTCTGCATCCCTTCGCGCCGCGTACAGAAATAATACTTGCCGCCAATCTGGGGCGCGCTGATGCTGCCAATCGTCAGCAGTTCGGTGAGCCGTTTGTGGATCGCGTCGCGTCCGGGCAGGGGATCGAGCAGCGCCCGGGTGTAGGCCAATTCCCCTTCCACCCACTTCTCGGTTTCCGGACTCTTTCCGTCTTCCAGCCAGCGGTAGTTGTCAACAATCTTGGTGCCATGAAAATTCTCTTCGAGGGGACGCTTCTCTGCGTTCGGAGGCCCTGACGCCTTCGCCGGTTGCGGATCATCCCCCGCGTAGAGTGCGGCCGCCAGAACAAACAAAGAGGTAAGAGGCAAAACCAAACCGAAAACCAAACGCATCCCTCCAGACATGAACACCTCGCAGGAAATCCGTCGCAGAAACAATCCGAACGCGATCAATCGCGCCCGGCTTACTTTCGCTAACCGCCTAGCCTACCAAAAACCTGGCCCCAGCGTTGTCGGCCGCCCGTGTTTCCGTTCCTTTCCAACGCACCGCTGGAGACGCTCCGACAGCCGTCCCGGCTTTCAGCACCGATCGAAATCGCCAGAGATAGATCACGCTGAGGTTTTCAGAGTCCGCAGCAAAATGTTATGATGTTCGACAAGCGCGCCCTTCGGCGCTCTTCAAACACTCCTCAGTAGCTCAATGGCAGAGCATTCGGCTGTTAACCGAAGGGTTGTAGGTTCGAGTCCTACCTGAGGAGCCATTCTTTCATTGGCTTACGGCAGCGCAAATCACTCGCAAATCAGTTAACGGGCCTCAGAGCGAGGCCTACTCTCCAGGAAAAACGGAGACACCCGGACCCTCAAACGCTATCCGGCTCTGACAACACGCGGCTAGCTTTTTTCTTCCAGGTGCCCAGCGACAAGGCTATCCCTAAAGTGTTTCCTGCCCTTGTATCAGGGCCTCGCGATAACATTTCTTGTGAACGGGGCGGCCCTGTGAGTCAGTGACACAATCCTCTGGATGACATGGCTTGCTACAGATGCGACAGGTTGGAGGGTCTGTTGACATCGAAATAATCTCCTCGCATGGTCATGCGGCGCGGCTGTCGTGTCTCAGACTAGCAGGCCGGATAGAACCCTCCAAGTGTTCGTGATTCTTGTTACGAAAACAGAACGCGGATACAACCCTATCTTGTGAGCAAAACTGAGCATCGAAGCCCCACCATCTTCGAGCATACTTGTTTTGTGCGGATGATCTCCCTGGAGGCTCTATGTTAGGCATGGGTGTGGTGGGAACAATTATCGTGATTCTGGTGGTTGTTTGGCTTATACGCAGGGCGTGAGAAGTGGGCACGTCAATATCGGTTAAATAGAGCGGCCGGGGCTATGTCTTGCGCCTCTTAGTACACGATGCAGTTGTTGAAGCTACGTTGTCACACGTATTCGAGTCCTACCTGAGGAGCCATTCTTTCATGGGCTTACGGCAGGCGCAAATCACTCGCAAATCGGTTAACGGGCCTCAGAGCGAGGCCTACTATCCTGGAGCGCCAAAATATAGATATTTAGCGTCAACCGTCGGGCAAGTTCATAGTTTCAGAATTGGCGGAGACACATCCGGAATCGGCGCATCTGCTGGCAGAGTGTTATACGGGTATAATTGCGGCCACACATGGCTCTGACCTCTGGCACGAGACTTGGCCCCTACGAAATCCAATCGCCGCTGGGCGCGGGCGGGATGGGCGAAGTGTATCGTGCGCGCGACACGCGATTGGACCGCACGGTTGCGATCAAAGTTTTGAACGCACAGTTGGTGGCAAGCACTGAACTGCGCGCCCGCTTCGAACGCGAAGCCAAAGTCATCTCGCAGCTTCAGCATCCAAATATCTGCGTCCTCCACGATGTGGGCAACGAAGGCCCCATCGACTACCTGGTGATGGAGTTCCTGCAAGGGGAGTCTCTGGCCGAACGTTTGCGGAAAGGACCTCTCCCCCCAGAACAAGTGCTGACTATCGCCATCGAGATTGCCGACGCGCTCGAAAAAGCACACCGCGCCGGAGTGGTGCATCGCGACCTGAAGCCCGGCAACGTGATGCTGACCAAATCGGGCGCCAAGCTTCTCGATTTCGGCCTGGCAAAGCCGCTGGGCGCAACGGTTGCGTCCGGAACCGGAGGCAGCTCTTCGGCTTCCGTCTTTGCCGCGGCGTTGACGCAGACCATGCCCTCCCCGTCGCCCGCCACACCGCTTTCCACCGCCGGAGCGGTGATCGGGACCGTCCAATACATGTCGCCCGAGCAGATTCAGGGCATCGAGGCTGACGCCCGCTCCGACATTTTTTCATTCGGCGTGATGCTGTTCGAGATGGTCACGGGCAAGCGTACGTTTGAAGGTAAGACGCAGGCCAGCATCGTGGGGCAGATTCTCGCCGTCGACCCGCCCTCGGTCAGTACTCTGCGACCGCAGACGCCGCCGGGGCTGGACCGCGTCATTCGCCTCTGCCTCGATAAAGATCCCGACGAGCGCATCCAGACCGCGCACGACCTGAAGCTCCAGTTGCAGGCGATTGCCGAGGCGCCGCTAGCTGCAACGCAGGCACCCGTGGTTGTGCCTGCACGCCGGAGTTGGCTGCCGTGGGTGGCGGCGGGAGTGCTTGCCGTGGCCACGATTGCGTTCGCGCTCGCCTACTTACAATCCCTGCGCGCACCTCAGATTTCGGTTCACTCCTACATCCTGCCGCCGGAGAAAGCGACTTTCCTGCTGACCGGAAACGACGCCGGACCGCCGGTGCTTTCACCGGACGGCCTGCGAATCGCCTTCGCGGCCAAGAACGCAGACGGCAAGCAGGTGCTTTGGATCCGCCCGCTGAACTCTGCAGTCGCGCAGCCCATGTCGGGAACCGAAGGTGCAACCTATCCGTTCTGGTCCGCCGACAGCCACTACGTAGCGTTCTTCGCTGCGGCCAAGCTGAACAAGGTCGAAGCCAGCGGCGGTCCTCCGCAGGCCCTTTGCGATGCGCCCGCTGGACGAGGAGGAACTTGGGACACTACCGGCACCATCGTGTTCGCGCCGGATACCACCTCAGGCCTGGCGCGCGTCGATGCCGCTGGGGGTACGCGCGTCGCCCTGACCACGCTGGACGCCAAAGAGACTTCCCATCGCTGGCCCGATTTTCTTCCCGACGGCAAACACTTTCTCTACTTCGCGCACGGCGGGACTAGCGCAGACAGCGGTATCTATCTGGCCGAGCTCGATTCGAAGGAGCACAAGCTCCTCCTGCGAAATGATTCCAACGCGATCTACGCGGCCCCGGGATATCTTTTGTTCGTGCGCGACAACACGCTGGTGGCGCAACGTTTCAACCTGCACAGTCTGGCGTTGGAGGGCGAAGCCAAGCCCGTGGCTGACCATGTTGCGGTTAATACTGACACATGGCGAAGCATCCTGACGGCTTCGGCCAACGGAGAACTACTCTACCAGCACGGCGCGGCTGGCGGCGGCTCTCAGTTGATCTGGTACGACGCATCCGGCAAGCCGGGTGAGCCAGTGCTGCCCGAAACCGCCGATTACTACGATCCCGCGCTTTCCCCCGACGCCAGCAAGTTGGCCTTTGTCATCGAGACCAACGGCGTCGGCGATATCTGGGTGGTCGACCTCGCCCGCCACACCAAAACCCGCATCACCTTTGGCCCGCAATACAGCAGTTTGCCTGTCTGGTGGCCCGACGGAAAATCGATCGTCTTCAGCTATGGGGCAACCAGTTCCGGGGATTCTCTCTACCGTCAAAACGCCGATGGCACAGGCAGCAAAGAGAAGTTGCTGGAAACCCCCGGCATAATCGCCATTCCTTTTTCCGTTTCCCCCGATGGCCGGTACATCGCCCACATGCGGCGCGATCTGAAATCGAATACTGGCTGGGATATCTGGGCGCTGCCCATGTTCCCCAACAAGTCCGACGAGAAGTCCGGCGAGCAGAAACCGTTTCCGGTGGTGGCCACGAATTTCATCGACCTCACACCCTCTTTCTCGCCCGATGGCAAATGGCTGGCCTATGCCAACAATGAGACGGGCCGCTTCGAGGTTTACATCCAGCCTTTCCCCAGCGGCGCCGGCCGCTGGCAGGTATCAACCGCCGGGGGATCGAGACCAAATTGGCGGAAGGACGGCAAGGAACTCTTCTTCTTTTCGACTGACGGTCAGATCATGGCTGTGGACGTTAGCCAGAACGGCGCCAGCTTGCAACTGGGCACACCCCATGCGCTGTTCAAAGCCGCCACCGTGAGCGGTCCCAATGGACCTTACACCGTTTCCGCCGACGGCAAGAAATTCGTGATGAATACCGTTCTGCCGCAATCCATCACCGAACCCCTCACCCTGATCACCAACTGGACCGCGGATTTGAAGAAGTAGCCTCGCTGCACACTAGGCGTGAACGCGGTGCACTTCTGCAATTCCGGATGGACACATCTCTTCGAGTCAAAACCTCTGGCAGCCTGTCCGACTTGAATCCGTGGGGCCTAAGGCAGCAAATAGAAGGGGTTCGGCAGCTTGAAGACTCGGAGAGCACAGCAGCCAGCCAGGTCGCTTGCCTGGTCGCCAATGTTGAGCACGATCTGATAGCCCTTAGCCTCGATCTCTTGCCGGTTCTTGGGTTTGAAAATCCGGGCGGGAGGTTTGGGCTGGCCGGCAGGCACATCCGGTTGCAAGTACAGATGGGCCCAGCCAGAATACCCAGCCGCACTGAGACTGGCCTCAGTCATCTCACGCTGGCTTTCGGGTCTGCCGGTGATAAAGAAGACGGCGAGCCCTTTTTTCTTGGCGAAGTTGTACAGCTCAAGAACCGGAGGGATCGCGGGATCCTGATCCATGGAATAAGGGCCGTCTTTGTAGAGTTGAAGCTGGGCGGGGTAGGAGCAGAAGCCGCAAAAGGCCATGACGTCCCAGTTGGAGAGGGAAGTTTCGTCGATATCGAAAACAGCGGCGATTTTGGCATCTTTGGAAACGCCGCTGGGGAAGCGAGATTCCAAATAATCGCGCGCCGAGTTGGCGACTTCGCGGATCTCGCGGTCGTATTCGCCGGAGTCGTGGTAGCGCATCAGCCGGGCGATGGTTATCGCGTGGTTCTCGGGTTCGTCGAAGGCCGAACCGGAAAGGGCGCTGGGTGAACTCTGTCCACAGACGAGGGATGCGAGAACGAACGACAAGAGAATTGCCTGTGTGAGCCGTTTCACTTTTCTCCTCTTCTCAAATCTTCCGGCGATGGGATTTGAGGTTCCATCATACTTATAGTACGGTACACGGTCACGGCTGGCGACAATGGAATCACTTCGCCGCCGGTGTACGTTGCCATGGCTTCCGCCGTGGGCATCATTGATCCGACTACCTTAACTGGTGCATGCGGTCCGCAGCCAACGTCTCAGTAAAACGGCAAGTCGAGGATACGAAGTTGAAACCTCGCGTACGGCGGATCGCGACGGTAATACGTCAGCCTATATGTCGGCTTTTTGTTACGAAAGGCGAACAGAAGAAGTCAGCGCGCTCAAAGTGACGAAGGCTGTTGTAGAGTGTCTATGACCTCACCAGCCTTGCAAGGATTCCTTCCCTGATAGTCTCCCGCTCGGCCGTTGAGTTAATTTCCAGGTAAGGGTGGGCCGAGACGCACGCCCCGGTTTTGATCGCCTCCGTCCATTCTTGTCTCCGTTGATAAGAAGGAGGAACGCATGATGTTACACACAGGTTCGACCCGGTGTTTGATCTCCCGATGTTTTCTTCTTGTTGCTGGGATCGCTGCTCTCGTAGCGGCATCCTGTGTGCTGGCTCCCTTGGCCAGCGGCGCGCAATTGTCCAGACAAGTCAACTTCGGTCCGAACGTTTATATATTCACTCCCAGCACGCCGCTGAGCCAGATTCAGTCGACTGTCGACTCGATCGCAACTCAGCAAGTTCCCAACCAGTTCGGAACCCAGCGCTACGCATTGCTGTTCGAACCTGGCACCTATGGAAGCAGCGCCGACCCGCTGAATTTTCAGGTCGGCTACTACACCACCGTGGCGGGCCTTGGCGAGTCTCCAAGCGATGTCGTCATCAACGGATCCATCGACGTCTACAACCAGTGCACCGACGGCAGTTGCGTCGCGTCCGATAACTTTTGGCGGTCGTTGTCGAACCTGACCATCAACGTAACCAACCCAACCTTCGGTTGCTACACCGGAGAATTCTGGGCAGTCTCCCAGGCTGCGCCGATTCGTCGCGTCCTTGTAAACGGGGCAGCCACGCTTATGGATTACTGCACCGGCCCGTCGTACGCGAGCGGCGGCTTTATCGCCGATACAGAGTTCGAGGGCGGCAGCATCGTCAGTGGATCGCAGCAGCAATGGATTACTCGCAACAGCCAGATCGATGGCTGGAGCAACGGCGTCTGGAATCAGGTGTTCTCGGGCGTCATCGGTGCGCCTGCCCAGTGTTTCCCCCAAGGTTCGTGCAGTGGGCCATACACCACGCTCGCGACCAGTCCGGTAACACGCGAAGAGCCATATCTATACCTTGACTCAAGCGGAAACTACAATGTATTCGTCCCTTCCGTGCAGTTCAATTCCGTCGGTACAACCTGGGCGAACGGCCAGACTCCGGGCTCGTCCATTCCAATCTCGCAGTTCTTTATTGCGCAGACGACGAACTCCGCGGCGCAAATCAACGCACAGTTGCTCTTAGGCAAGAACCTCATATTTACTCCGGGTGTCTACAACCTCAATCAGACGCTGCTGGTCACGCGTCCCGATGCCGTCGTGCTCGGTATTGGTTTCCCCACTCTGATCCCAGAGAACGGAATCGTGTCGATGATCGTTCTTCCTTCAAAAGGCGTAATGCTGTCGGGGATGATTTTCGACGCCGGAATTCCGAACTCTCCTCTGCTTCTTCAGTTCGGAACACTGTTCGGCGCAACTTCCAGCTCTGACCCGGCGGCGATTCAGGATGTTTTTTTCCGCATTGGTGGCGCAGAGGCGGGGCAGGCGAACGTTAGCCTCTCCGTCAGCAGCAATAACACGATCTTGGACGACATCTGGGCCTGGCGCGCCGACCACGGCAATGGCGTCGGTTGGACCGACAACACCGCCGATACCGGCCTCATCGTTACCGGCAACAACGTAACCGCGTATGGACTCTTCGTTGAGCACTACCAGGAGTACGAAGTGATCTGGGCCGGCAACGGCGGTACAGACATCTTCTTCCAAAACGAGATGCCGTATGACCCGCCCAGCCAGGCGGCGTGGATGGAGGCTCCCGGCGTGGACGGCTGGGCGGCATTCAAAGTCGCCAACACCGTGACCAGCTTCAGCGGATATGGTCTGGGCAGCTACAGCTTCTTTAACCAGGGCGTGAACATCTACGCCGCGAACGCGTTTGAGGTTCCGGCAACTCTTCCCAAGTCGAGCCTCAACGATCTGCTTACGGTCTTTCTGTCCACGGCCGGATTCGGTGGCATCTTGAATGTGATCGACAATACCGGAGGCTCTTCCACCATCGCCAATCCGGATATTCCGGTTACGGTTGTGAGCTACCCTTAACCACTTGAAGCCGTTTCCGAGTCAAAAGATTGCAAACCATCAGGCTCCGCTCCGTGCGGGGCCTGATTCTTCGTTCCAGGCCGGGTGGGGATTTGGACCCAGCGAATTACGCGACCGAATGACAGCTTTCTGTATCTAACCAATCTCCACCAGATAACGCAGAAATGTGTAATCATTTCTCTGCCTGGAACCGGGACGAGCATGCCCAAACCAATATTGCTAAGCGTGGATGACGACTCCGATGTGCTGCGGGCGATCGAGCGCGACCTGCGCACGCAGTACGGCGCGGAATACCGTGTGATAGGAAGCGATTCGCCCGAGGGGGCGCTCGATCTTCTTAAGCAGCTGAAGCTTCGCAACGACAGTGTGGCCTTGTTGCTCGCCGACCAGCGCATGCCGCGCATGGACGGAGTGGAGTTCCTGCAGCAGGCAATGGGGATCTTTCCCAGCGCGAAGCGGGCATTGCTCACCGCGTATGCCGATACCAACGCTGCGATCAGCGCGATCAATCATGCCAGCATCAACTATTTTTTCCTGAAGCCATGGGATCCTCCGACGGAGCACCTGTATCCGCAATTGGATGACTTGCTCGATGACTGGCAGGCTTCCTTCCGTCCAACATTCCAGGGAATTCGAGTGCTGGGCACGCGCTGGTCGCCGCGATCGTACGAACTACGGGACTTTCTGGCGCGCAACCATGTTCCTTACCAGTGGATCGATGTCGAGTTATCCACCAATGACCCGGACACCAAGCGCCTTCTGGAAGCTTTAGGTCCAGAGGCGGCGAGTCTACCAGTGGTGCTTTTCCCCGATGGGACCAAGCTTCTGGAGGGTATACCGGCGGACGTGGCGCAGAAGGTGGGGCTGCGCACGCGCGCCCAAACCAGTTTTTATGACCTGGCGATTGTGGGCGGAGGACCGGCCGGTTTGGCGGCGGCGGTTTATGGGGCTTCCGAGGGTCTCCATACTGTGATGATTGAGCGGGAAGCACCCGGTGGCCAGGCTGGTATGAGCTCTCGCATTGAGAACTATCTGGGATTTCCGAGCGGACTCAGCGGCGCCGATCTGGCCCGCCGTGCCGTGGTGCAAGCCCAGCGTTTTGGAGTGGAGATCCTGTCGCCGCAGGAGGTTGTTGGCGTCCGAATCGAAGGACCTTACCGAATCATCAAGCTGGCGGATGCGAGCGAGATCTCATGCCACGCGCTGATGATTGCCACTGGAGTGCAGTGGAAGCGACTGCAGGCTCCGGGGATCGACAGGTTGCAGGGTGCGGGGATTTACTATGGGGGCGGCGCCACAGAGGCTTTGTCCTGCAAGGGCGAGGTCGTTTACGTGGTGGGTGGAGCGAACTCAGCTGGGCAGGCGGCAATGAATTTCGCGCGATACGCGGAGCGGGTGATTATTCTCGTTCGTGGCGAATCGCTAGCCAGCTCCATGTCACGATACCTGATCGACCAGATTCAAGAGACGCCTAACATTCAGCTGTGGACCCATGCCGGCGTGGTCGAGGCGCATGGCGAAACCCATCTGGAAGAGATTTCGGTACTTTGTTCCGATACCAACAAAATTGAGCGCGTGCCGGCGAGTTCGATGTTCATCTTTATTGGAGCATTGCCGCGAACGGATTTTCTCGCCGATGTGGTGGAGCGCGACGAGCGCGGTTTTCTGTTGACCGGTCCCGACCTGATACGGGACGGGGAACATCCGAAAGGCTGGACGCTCGACCGGGATCCGTTCTTGCTCGAGACCAATGTTCCCGGTATTTTTGCGGTGGGCGACGTGCGCCACGGTTCTATCAAGCGCGTGGCTTCCGGAGTCGGGGAAGGGTCAGTGGCGGTGCAGTTTATTCATCAGTACTTGAGCAAGGTCTAAATGGTCGATAAAACCGAATTACTTCGTGTTCCTGCGTTCGCTGATTTGCCGGACGATCAGATCGTCTGGTTCATCGGCCAATCGCAAGAGTTGCTGCTGAAGGCGGGTGAGAGCTACTCGCGGCAGGGCGATCCGGCCGATGCCATGTTTGTGATTCTGGAGGGGCGGCTACAAGGGCGGGGCGAGCTTGCCGGCGAAACCGTCGTCTTCGACCTGGAGCCGGGCGACGTCACCGGAGTGCTGCCGTTTTCGAGGATGAAGCAGTTTACCGTGGGCGGGCGAGCCGAGACGGACAGCCGCGCCCTGCGATTTCCCGCCTCACTGTTTCCAGATCTGGTGCAGAAAATGCCGGAGCTGACCCAGCGTCTGGTGGGGCTGATGTCGGACCGGATCCGTGAAACCACGCGCCGCGAACAACAGCAAGACCGTCTGGCTTCCCTGGGGAAGCTTTCGGCGGGACTGGCGCATGAATTAAATAATCCGGCCTCGGCCGCGAAACGCGCAGCCAGCCAACTGCGCCAAATGCTCACGAAAATCAGGAACGCGAGTCTCGAGCTGGGCAGGCGCGATCTAACGGCTGCGCAGAAATCAGAGATCGAAAAAATGGAAGCTTCGTTCACGCAGCCGGATGTAGTTCCACCGGACGCGCTGACCATCAACGACCTGGAAGACCAGATCGATTCGTTATTGCGCAGTCATGGACAGAATGATTTGTGGTTACTGGCGGCTGGCTTGGCGCGAAGGAACATTCAACCGGAGGTGGTCGAATCGTTATTCTCGAAGCTCGATGCCGACACCGCTCGGGCCGCGCTGGTGAGGATCGCGGCTTCGGTGGAGATCGCGAGTCTGTTACACGAAATCGAGAGCAGCACCTCGCGGATATCGGATCTGGTGGGCGCCATTAAGGAATACACGCACATGGATCAGGCGCCGGTGCAAAACGTGGATGTTGTAAAGAGCCTGGAAACGACGCTTACGATTTTGAATCACAAGCTGAAACAAGGAGTGGTGGTACAGCGCGATTACCAACGCGTTCCCCTCCTCGTGAATTCGTTCGGCAGCGAGCTCAACCAGGTGTGGACCAATATTATCGATAACGCGATCGACGCGATGCACGGAAAGGGCGAGCTACGCATTCGCGCCTACCACGATGATGGTTGCGTCGTGGTTGAGATCGGCGATAACGGTCCGGGAATTCCAGACGAAGTGCAGCCCCACATCTTTGAGCCTTTCTTCACCACCAAAGGAGTTGGCGAAGGCACGGGACTCGGCCTGGATACAGTGCAGCGCATCGTGAAGAAGCATCGGGGAAATATTCAGCTCAGTTCCAAACCCGGTGACACGCGTTTTCAAGTCTGGCTGCCGTTAGCCGGAGCCCCGGCCTAAGGTTCGTCACGAACGAGGGAGCCTCGTTGGGGTTCAAGGAAAACCTGTCCGAAGCCGTTCGACGCGCTATTTCCGGCGCGGCGGAACGGATAAAGGCGCTGCTCCCGGGCGACAAACTTTTCGATTCAGCGGCGCTTTAGGGCTTCCAACTCTTCCAAAGTACGCGGCCAATCCGATCCCAACAGCCGGGAGAGACCGCGATCCGCAAGCGCTTTGCCGCCGGTCTGGCAGCGCGCGCAGTAATTTGTTTCTTTATCGGCGTACCGAATGCGTTGGACGGCGTCGCCGCATCTTGGACAAGGCTCGCCGTAGCGCCCATGAACTGCCATCCCCGTACGAAACGCCGTGACTTTTTCGGGGAAGCGGGTTGTTGTCTCCGTGCGAAGTCGGTTGATCCAGGCGTCGAGCGTGTGCTTCGTCGCGGCAAACAATCTCTCCCATTCCTCCGGTTTCAGTTTCTGCGTGAGTGCAAGCGGAGAGAGTTGTGCGGCGTGCAGAATTTCATCCGAATATGCGTTGCCGATACCGCTCAGCAAACGCGGGTCGGTGAGCGCTCGCTTGAGTGTGTGGTTTTCGGCGGTGAGCGTGGCGCGAAACGAATCGAGATCGGCAGAGAAGACGTCGATTCCTCCCGCGTCGATGGAACGCAGGCTCTCCTCGCCGGCCAGCACATGCAACGATGCGCGGCGTTTTGAGCCGGCTTCGGTGAGAACCAGAGAACCGTTGGGAAAATCGAAGGCCGCCAGACTCTGACGGCCGGACAGTTTTGCTCCGGGAGCGCGCCAGTGCAAGCGGCCGGCAATCATAAGGTGAAGCGCCAGCCAGAGATCGCCGTCTACGCCAATGACGACGCGCTTGCCAACTCTGCGCAGTTCGCGGACAACGCGGCCCTCCACACTCGCAAGCGGCGGCTGCGCGGTGCGCAACAGAAAGGCGCTGTTCAGTCGCGCGTGCTCGAGGGGCTGCCCGAGTATGCGCGGTTCGAGCGCCCCGATATAGGCGATGATATCGGGCAACTCCGGCATAGGTGTATAGGTTGCACTTCGTGTGTGCCTTTTGGCAACGGCGCCGGTGTGCAGGGCGCGGGGTCACATCATCTTGGTTAACCTGTCCAGTGGCACTCTTAGAATCATGGGATTAAAATGAAGCACACAGCGTGAAAGTGGCAGCCGTGACTCCTGACTCCATTACGATCTCGCCTGGTTCGCGCTTTCGAGCCGCGATGATTCTGGCTATTCTTGCGGATGCGCTGCAAATTGTCGTTTTCCCTTTGTTCGTTGAAGGCGCGATATCGCCCGCCGATGACGTACTCGACTTTGGTATCGGCGCCGTGATGGTTCACCTCCTCGGCTGGCATTGGGAGTTTCTGCCCTCTTTTCTGGCCAAGCTTGTGCCGGGAGTCGATTTGATTCCGTTTTGGACGATGGCGGTCGTGAACGTATACCGGAAGTCGAAGCGAATTGCTGTCGCCGAAGAAGAGAGTCGTGCGGAGCGGCCCGCTCTGAGAGACCCGCGTAGTCTGTAAGCCGTGGTTTCCCAGCGGGTCGGATTTCTTCTGGAGCAAGTAGCACAACTCCGTCGCAGGTGGAAGAAGCCCGCTGCGCCCGTGCAACCCGGCTGGGTTCAACGAAAGTTAGTTCCGCGTCGGATAGACTCCCTGCAAAGCGATGATGAAATAAACACTCAGGAACGGAGGCATGTTATTGTGCGGCTGGCCGTTTCCCGTGAGCTTCAATGCCGCCGCGTTCATGGTGGGGCTGGTGCCGGGGGTGGTGGCGTAGAGTTGAATTCCTCGTTGCGTTCCATCGTTTGCCCAGACGGCGCCAGCGGGTGAACCCGTCGTCCCGCCGCCACTGAGGCAGCCGACGCCGTGGTTATGCGTCGGCATCTGGCTTGGCAGCAAGGTGACAGCGTTCTCGCCGCCCACATCGCCCAGAAGCCGCGGGGTCAAGCCGCTGCCGTTCCCGGTTCCGATCGGCGCCGATGCCTGCAGATTGGGCAGGGCGAAGTTGCTGGTGCCATTGCCCCCAAAGTATGTTCCGAGGATGGAAAATAGAGCAGTATTCTGGCTGATGCTCAGTAACTGACCATTGCAGAGAGCCCAACCAGTAGGCGCGAAGTTGAAACCCACCATCCGGATCTCACCTATATATGGATTCATGTCGAACTCTCCTCAAGATCTGGTCTAGTTCCGCGTGGGGAAAATCCCCGTCAACGCGATAACGAAATTGATTACGGTGTATGGCGAACGGTTCTCGTGGGGCTGGTTATTTCCAGCGTTGGCAATCGCATTACCCGACAACGGAGTATCGAGCGGAGAACTGACGTACAGCTGCTGAGGTCCATTGGCCCAGTAATTGGGAGACGGACTCGCCGAGCCTGGGCCAGCGCTACTGGCAACGGCCGAATGTGTATGGTTGGGCATCTCATTGATGACGAGCGTGTGCTGCTCTTCGCCACCGTTTTGGCCCCAGGCGTAGGTGGGGGTAGTGGTTAGAGCTCCGACGTTGAGGGGCACACGCCCGCGCAGGTCGGGGAGAAAAAAAGTCGTTACCCCATTGCCTCCGAATGCGGTTCCCAGGAGCGCAAAGAGCTGCTGATTCTGACTAATCGGCATACTCTGTCCATTGCATAGCGCCCAGCCACTGGGCGCAAATCCGAACCCCACCATGCGAATCTCGCCAACAAAAGGGTTAGCCATTGCATTCTCTCCGAGAGCATGAACTTAGTGCTTCGATTTCTACCCTTGCGACGGAAAAATTCCAGTAAGCGAAATAATGAATGTGATCCCCACAAAGTTCAGCATGTTGTCGTGCGGTAGATTGTTGCCAGTCATAGACGTGGATGCGGAATTCATCGAGGCGCTCCCCGAAGCCGCAAACGACTGAACCAAGTTCTTTCCCCAGGTATTGCTCGCGGGATTGCCCGACACGCCGCTGGCGGAACTGCCAACAGCGGTGTGAGTATGAGATGGCAACTGGCCACCGATGAGCGTTACCGTCTCCACGCCGCCTTTTTGGCCGAGGACGTAATTCTGGAGCCCTGGACCTTGTCCCTGGTGGACGGGCACGCGACACTGCAGGTCAGGGAGGCCAAAGGTGGTGGTACCGTCGCCGCCGTAGGTTGTGCCCAGCGCATTAAACAATGCGTTATTTTGTGCAATGCTTAGCAGGGCCCCGTTGCATAAGGCCCATCCTTGAATTGCGAAGTTGCCACCGAACATTCTGATTTCGCCGACATACGGTTGCGCCATTTGTCTTCTCCTACCCAGCCTGCTCTTGAGCGTAAATCAGCCGATTGAACACCGCTTCGTAAAGCGTTCCGGTCTCGTCCCGGCCAATAGGAACCAGAAACAATTCGAAGTCACCGATGGAATCGTGTTTCATTGGATAGATACTTTGCGGAAAAACCTGACGAGGGTCGCCACGGAAATGCAGAGCAAACTGCTCCTGTCTCGGATTAGAATGCCCGCCGGTGAGTTCGATCAGATCCATGGGATGCGGCTCTGCGCGCTCATCGAGGAGCCAAAACTTGGTGTTGAGATTCTGTTCAAACATGGTCTTAGTCAGATGAATCGGCATAAGCCACTCCAAAGGCTGGCTCCTGGACGTCCGGCTCGGAATCCGATGCCGGCTGGTTGCAGCACCCGGATGCCTGTGATGGCCGCCAAACCATCTCGAGGTAGATGGACCCGTCGTTCACGACGCCGAAGCCAAGGCGTTCATACCAGCGCAAAGCGGGATTGAATCGCTCCACGTGCAGGCGCACGGCCTTGGCGGCTTGCGACGCCTCCTGCATGATTGCTTGCATTAGAGTGGAGCCGATCTTCTGCGCGCGGAACTCGGGAAGCACAGCAATGTCCAATACGAGAATTTCCTCCGGTGTCCGGTCGATCGTCCGGTCGATGACCAGCCTGCCCACCGCTGAGTCGCCGCGGCGGATCACCCGATACTCGGCGTTGGGGAACTGCATGCGATAGGACCGGCGTTGTGCTTCGTACTGCATGCGCAGGAAAGATTCCTGCTGCTCTGCGGTCCATCCAGTAAGTGCCATTTCTTCGGCTCTCGTGCTGGCATAAGTGCGGTACAGGAACGGGTCGTCCGAAGGATAAACAGGAGCTAAGCGGATCTCCGAAACACTTACACCGGAAGGAACGTAACCGCCGGTACCCTGAGCAAGAATTGCGCTAAGTGAATTAGGGGTTGGGGCGAGAGACTTTCTATCGAGCATCGTAACAGCACCGCCTGAAATAAATGGGTATGCTGGGGCCGGGATTGCCAACGACAAGAGGTCTGCAAATGTCTCAGCATGAGTGATGTGCCATTTACAGCGTGATGGGCGAGGGCGACACCACCACCATCAGCGGCAGCACGTTCACCGGCAATAGCGCGCTAGATGACGCCTCAGATGGCGGCGCCCAGGGCGGCGCAATCCACGCCGACGGGGATATGACCGTCTCCAACTCCCGCATCACGGGGAACACGGATGGAGATGGCTCGTCCTTCGGTACGGGTCTTTACGCGAGCAACAGCGCTGGATTCACAGTCACGGCCACCGACAACCGGTGGGGGTGCAACGGCGGGCCCGGGGCAAGCGGCTGCGACACGGCTGACGACGAAGCCGGAACCTTGACCACCAATCCGTGGCTGGTGCTGAGCATCAGCGCGTCCTCAACTCAGATCGACGAAAACGGCACCTCGAACCTCACGGCCAACCTTACCGAGAATTCCAACAACGTAGGCGGATTCAGCGTTCCCAACGGGACGCCCGTTACTTTCGGCGGCACGCTGGGGACGGACAATCCCACCAGCACCACCCTGACCAGCGGAGAGGCGACGTCCGTCTACACGGCGGGAAACACGGCCGGCGATGGCAGCGGCACGGCCACGGTCGATAATGCGACGGTCAGCGTGACCATCGACATCGGGGCGCCGCCAGCGATTACGAGCTCCAACAACGCGACATTCACGTTGGGCGCGGCGGGCACGTTCAACGTGACCACTTCCGGATCGCCTACGCCGAGTATCAGCCAGTCTGGCGCGTTGCCCAGCGGGGTTAGTTTCCACGATAACGGCAACGGCACAGGCACGCTTAGCGGCACACCCACCCAGGCGGGCACGTTCAACACGATTACTTTTACCGCGAGTAACGGCTTCTTGCCGAACGCCACGCAGACCTTCACGCTGACGGTGAGCCAGGCCTCGACCTCGATCGCCGTGACGAACGTGAATCCGGCCTCGGAAGCTTATGGGCAGGATGTGCAGGTCACGATCACGGCGGTGCTGTCATGGACCGGCAGCGGACCAGCACCCACGGCGAGCGACGTAACCATCGGCGGTAACGGGCCGAGCGGGTACAGCGCGACCAATTGCGGTGCGCCGAGCGGCGACACCCTCACCTGCACGGCCACCTATACGCCCACGGCCGCGGATGCGGTCGGCTCCTACACGGAGACGGCGTCATTCTCTGGCGACAGCAACTACAGCGGCTCCAGCAGCCCGCAAACCAACAACTTCAGCATCACGCAGGCGAGCTCCAGCACGTCGGTTGGCTCCAGCCAGAATCCGTCGGTGGTGGGCGAGTCGGTGACGTTTACGGCGACGATTGACGGCGAGTACGGGCTGATCGTGCGGCGCAATGGAGCAGTGATTAGCCGGGGCGTGAGCAAGAGAGGGGTGGCAGGGTTTAGCCAGAAACAATCCTTGCATCCGGTTCCCCCAGGCCTAACCGGGACGGTGACTTGGAGTGCGAACACGGGATGCAGCCCCAGCGCGGTGTCGGGTGATCCGGGAACGTCGCAGTGCACCACCACGACTCTGCCGCAGGGGACCGACACGATTGCGGCGACCTACTCGGGCGACACGAACCACAGCGGAAGTACGGGGACGTTGAGCGGCGGACAAGTCGTGAATCCATCCGTCACTCCGACGTCGATTGCCGTGACAAACGTGAGCCCGGCCTCGGAAGCTTATGGGCAGGATGCGCAGGTGACGATCACGGCGGTACTATCGTGGACCGGCAGCGGGCCGGTGCCCACGGCGAGCGACATAACCATCGGGGGCAACGGGCCGAGCGGCTACAGCGCGACCAGTTGCGGCGTACCCAGCGGCGACACCCTAACCTGCACGGCCAGCTACACACCTACTGGCTCGGACACGGTTGGCACGTACACAGAGACAGCGTCGTTCTCCGGCGACAGCAACTACACCGGGTCGAGCAGCCCGCAAACCAACAACTTCAGCATCACGCAGGCAAGCTCCAGCACGTCGGTTGGTTCCAGCCAGAATCCGTCGGTGGTGGGCGAGTCGGTGACGTTTACGGCGACGATTGACGGCGAGTACGGGCTGATCGTGCGGCGCAATGGAGCAGTGATTAGCCGGGGCGTGAGCAAGAGAGGCATGTCAGGCATAACCCAGACACAATCCTTGCGTGCGGTTCCGGCAGGCCTAACCGGGACGGTGACCTGGAGTGCGAACACGGGATGCAGTCCCAGCGCGGTGTCGGGCGATCCGGGAACGTCGCAGTGCGTCACCACGACTCTGCCTCAGGGGACCGACACGATTACGGCCACCTACTCGGGCGACACGAACCACAGCGGAAGTACGGGGACGTTGAGCGGCGGCCAGCAGGTTAACGCTCAACCTGCGGAGATCAGTGTTACCCCGAGCAGCATCAACTTCGGAACCGTGCACTTGCTCGACCTGCAGGATCAGAATGTGACGGTGAAGAACATCGGCACTTCCCCGGTTACCTTCACCAGCATTTCCTTGACGCTCGGTAGTGGCACCAATAGGCGCGACTTTACCTGGGTGAACCTCTGTCCTAAAACGCTGGCGGTAGGGAGGAGTTGCACCGTGAACTTAGTCTTCTTTGCCGGCAACGTGGGTTCGCTTTCCGCCACGCTCAACATTAACGACAATGCTGCCGGAAGCCCGCAACAAGTCGGCCTGTCGGCAACGGTGATCAACCCTCGGGCGAGCTTCAATCCCGGGAGCCTGAATTTTGGGACGGTACAGGTCGGCCACAGCAGCACAAAGAACGTAACTCTTACCAACACGGGCACGACAACGCTGGATATAACCAGCGTCAACGTTACGGGAGCAGACACGGGCGACTTTACGCGAAGCAACGCCTGCCCGAGTTCGCTTGCGGCGGGCACCGATTGCATCATCTCGGTGACGTTCACGCCTACCACCACGGGCGCACGCTCCGCGGATCTCACTGTGGTTGATAACGCCGCAATCAGCACGCAGAAGGTGCCGCTATCGGGAAGGGGGAGCAAGTAGGCAGTAGCTGGTACAGCATTCCGCTGAACATCCGCGTCCCGATGTACATAAACCCGTTTTTCTTCCTGACAGCGTCGTTCGCTCCGCCTAAGGAGTTGTATCCGGCATGGGTCACCTGCGCCTGCGTGTTCATCGCATTCGGCGCGGTTGCCGTGAGGCTGACCTTGCGCAACCTGCAGCGCGCAGGGGTGACTTGTAAGGCCAGGCGCGAGATCGCCTATCCCAACCGCGCGTAGAGTTGAAACGGAGCCCAGTCATACGGATTGTGGAAGCCGCTGTTGTGAAGCAGGAATAGTTTGGCGGCGTGCAGAGCCGCATCGGGGCTGGCGCCCTTGTCGAGTTCCTCGTAAAACTTGTTCATGAGAAGTTCGGCGGAATCATCCTGTGCATCCCACAAGGCGGCGATCACGTTATGGGCACCGGCATGGAGGAATGCCCACGAAAGCCCCACCAAGCCTTCGCCTGAATAGAAGCGATCCCCGCCACTGTAGCAGGCCGAGATGGTGACCAGTTCAGCCCGCAACGGATGCTGCTTATGGTAGCCAACGATATCGCTGGCGTAGAGCTTGAAGGAGTTGTCTTCGGCGCTCGCCTTGGAAAGCACAATCGCCGAGTCGAGCGGACTCAGGCGACTGGCTGTTCCGTGCGCGACAAAATGAATGTAGGAAAAGCGCTCTGGAGCGCTGGCCAGATAGGCTGACGGCGTGGCGTCCTGCCGCGTGAGTATCTTTTCCTCGGCTGCCGGAAAATACCGGGAAACATCTTGCATCTGGGCTGCGGCTTTCGCGAGCTCGGGATATTTATCGCTGGGAGCGATGCTGTTGCCGATTAGAAGCAGACTGCGGCCCCGGTTTGGTTTCGCTGCTCCAGCCGCGCCAAGAATTCGCAGCGAACTGGCATTCGCAATCGTCGCGTCTTCGATCCAATAGTGCAGCTTTGCTTGGGACGGCTTTGGCCCAGCCAGAGTTGCCTCGGAAACGGTTGGATCAGGAACAAGAAGAGTTTCGAAATTCAGGTTGTTCAAGCTTGAGTCGGGGATGACGTAAACCTTCGCGTCGTGCTTGAGCAACGCTTGTGCTGGCGTGATCAAGGTGCGATAGAGCCATTGGCCATCCGGGTCGGCCGCTTGGAGAACGTCTTGCGGCCCGGCGAGAGACCTGCGATAGCGCTGCACGGCCGCATCGATTTCCGATCCGGCAGGAAGAGCAAACAGGCTGGTCTTGAGCGGCGTGATCGCCCACAGGTAGGACTGCTTCTCGCCCAGCCAGTAGAAAAGAATTGTGGCGTTCGCTCGCCGCGCGATCTGCTGAGGATTCAGTGGCGGAGGTCCGGTTGCAGATTCCTTTGCCAGCAATCCTTCGGTTAGGGTGCGGGCGCGGCTGTAGTCGGCCCACTGCAGGGCCTCGTTTGTTTTCCCGCGGCTGACCAGAAAATGAACGTAGTCGTCGTAGATGCGCGAGGCGTTGTTGCCGAAGGGCAATCTTGAATCGTTGCGCTGCAGTGTTGATCGTTCTGCTTCAAATGTGGCTAGCGCTGCGCGGTACTCGCGGTCGGCAGCGTCGGCTTGGCCCTCGTTCTCATAGAGTTGTGCGAGAGCGTGTTCGGACCGCCATTTCAGTGAGGCGTTTGCCTTTGAGTCCCGTTCAACTTCGCGAAACACGCGCTCCGCTTCCGCGTCATCATGCGACCGGGCGGCAATCAGTCCCTTGACCAAAATTGGATAGAGTTCATCCAGGCGATTGTTGTCGGCATGTGCAATGGCGAGGGCGTCGTCGGAATACTTGCCTGCGTCTCCCAAGTCGCCGCTCTCGGCCGAAACCAGAGCGAGCGCCCGCAATGCGTTATAGATGCCTTCCTTGCTATCGATCTTAGTAGCGAGCTCCAGAGCTTTCAAATACGATTCTTTGGCGTGCTCGGGATCTCTGCGGCCGGCGTAGATGTACCCGATGTTCGTTATCCAGTACAGCTGGCCGGTGACGTTCCCCCCTTTCCTGGCGCGCCTCTCGGCTTCGAGAGAGAGATCCAATGATCTATCCGAGTCGCCAAGGTTGTAATAAGCCCACCCAAGGTTCCCGAGGGCCCCTTGGGCTACGCCTTCGGCCCCCAAGGTCATCGAAAGTTGATATGCGGCGTTCGTCCAATCGATGGCTTCGTCAAAGTGTTCTTCCCCCAACGAGGTCAAGCCCCGGTTGAGAAGAGTGGTTATCTCGAGGAAATGATCGTTGTGAGCGCGGGCGAATTGCAATGATTGCCCGAAGAACTGCTTCGCGGCCTCGATCTGGCCGACCTGTATGGCCAGAACCCCGCGAGCCCTCGTGACATCGCCGCATGTCGCTTCCGAGGATACTTGGCACATTTGCGTTGCTTGTCCGAGCGTTTTTTCCGCCTCGGCGAACTGGTGCAGGCGGGCGTGGGCGGCTCCTTCGATCGCAAGGGTTTCGATCAGCGAATCTTTATTGTCAGGTCGAGTTGGCGGAGAATTAAGGAGCGTCAGCGTCTGCGCATACATCCCTTGCCACAGAAGAGATTCCGCTTCCAGGATTCTGAATTTCCAGGCCCATCCTGGATTCGAATCCCGAAGTCGTTCGCAATCCGAGTGGGCTTCGTCTTGGCTCTGTTTTAGATCGCCGTGCAGAAAGGTCTTGTAGGTGTGTTCATAAGCACCCTGCGGACTCTCGCGATGACCACACGAGAGTCCGCAGGCAACAATCAGACATACAAGAAGAGAGGAACTTATGGGACTGTCTTGCCGTTGGCGTCGGCGGTTGCAATTTTCCGCTTGCCCTTCTGGTCCGTATCCACTCCAACCATCGTCAGATGGAAAGCGCCGTCCACTCTCAGTTCGGCTAACGAGACTCTGCCAAACCCAGCAATATCGAGCATGTGCCCGAACGATGTTCCGGGAGTAGCCTGCGCCACGTTGGTGACCAATGAGCATTCAACCTCACGCGCTTGCCCGACTGCGGCAGAGTCATGGTACTGCTGACGCGCCCAATCGGGAAGCCCCGACAGGTTGCTGATTTGCCCGTGCTGTTGGGAAACTCGGTTCAGGAATCCAGGGTCTTGAAGGTACGGTCTGTCGCCGTCGGGTTTAGGCCCACAAATACCGAGGTCGAATACTGGCTCTACTTCCCGTCCGGCGATCCTCAGATTCTCGAAACGAGTGCCCAGGAAGGTCACAGAAGGCACATAACCCTCCAAAGGATGTTCGGTGGAGACCTGTGCAAATACGAGGTCCGCTGTGACTACGTCATGCACATTTAGCCCGGTTATAACCCGAGGTCGACAGTGTCACCCATCCGTAGCCGACCTTGGAACTGCGCGTTCCGGCTACGTGCATGTAAGCGGACTTAAAGGAAATGCCGTCGGATTCGTAGCGCTCGGTAAATTGAGAGCGGAAACCGCCTTCGTCGGGCAGACGTACAAATCCCTGACTCCCAAGTTCCTGTGTCAGGGGATGTTGCGCATCCGCGCGGAGGATGGCGGCGTGAGCGTGAAAGGTGTGTGTTCGCGTGGTGTCGCTATCGGGCTGAAGTTGCACGCCGGGGGCGGGCGCCTCCCCGCGGATGCTGCTCTCGACTCTTGCGAAAGCATCCGAGGGGAGCATCGCCGCCAAGCCGGACAAGGCGCCGACGTTCGCCAGTTGGTTGAAAAACGTTCTGCGATCGGAGCCCATGGAATTATCTCCTTTCGGCTCGGTTGAGCCGGAACGATTCTAACTCCGGAATAACTCACGCCGCAAGAACAATTCCGTGCGTTCTCTAAGCTTACTAACATGCGCTTCCCCGCAGTAGCCATCCAACCAATGGCTGCGGCTAACTCTTTCGCTACGGCTGTGTGGTGCCGTTGGCCTTAGCGGTGCCGGCTTGCGTTGTCGCGGACGTTGGACACCCCAGCCGCATGTTCAGCATGGTTACGGTGAAGTAGTTGCTGTAGCTTGTTTCCGACACAGAGCCATCGCGCGAGTTGTCGGAGAAGCCACCATCGGCAGGGCCGACGCCTACTTCGACCTCGGCGAGCGATACGGTGCCGAAGTCCGGGATGAAGATCATGTTCCCGAACGTCCTGACTCCTGGAATCGGAATCGGCCCGATGCTTTTGACCAGTGAACATTGCAGCTTGGAATAGCCGTTGCGGTCCCCATTCGCGCCCCCGTTGGCTCGCCTCCGGAGATCGTCAATGTAGGCGATCTTGGCATCGTACTGTTTTTCCAGAACTTCAGGAAGGCCCCCGCCATCGGCCATGGAGTTGAGTTGCCCCTGAACGCGATCCAGAAAGCCGCTATCCTGCAGATAGGGCAAGTCGCCTTCCGGTTTGCTCCCACAGAAGCCGAGATCGAGTTCGAGTTGAACAGGGTATCCCGCGATGCGAAGGTTTTCGAAGCGCGTGCCCAGGAACGTGACCTTGGGAACGTGGCCGTAGACCATGGGGTGTTCGGTGGAAACCTGCGCCACCACGCGATCGGCGGTGAGAACGTCGATAACATTGAAGCCTTCGAGGACAGAAGTCGACTGCGTGACCCAGCCTGAGTGATCGTTGCCCCAGATATCGGTTTTGTTTCGGAGTTGGCTACCGGAGACGCGAGTGTGGCCCGCCTTGAAGGAAATGAGACCTTCGATGTTGGTCTCGCCAACGGACTCGGTAAAGAGGCCTTCGCGCCGGGTCTTCTGCAGCACGACATTTCCATAATGCTCGATTGGTTGCTGGATCGGGTGTTCGATGTGACCACTGAGTACGTGGGCTTCGGCGTGATACACGTGATAGCGTTCCAGGACAGGGACCGGCTCGATAGACGGTTTCGACATTGTCGCCATGTTATTAGCTCCTCTCGTTTGAACTTATTTCTGAATTTGTAATTCGACTGAGGCTCGACCCACTTCCTTGCTCTCCCCCGCGGTGGTAAGGCCGCGCACAACCAAGCCGTAAGTGCCAGATTCGCGATTTCCTGCGGGGACCCGAACTGTCATCCACTGATCTTGCAAGGATGACGCAGGAATCGGAAGCGACCATTCCAGCTTGCCGGCAGGATTATATAACTCTGCCGTGTATTGTGAGTAGCCGCCATCCGGCGGGATCGCTACCCACAGCGCAAAGTCTTGCCCCGCCCGGGTTTGAATGACCTGTCCGCCAGACCCCCACGTGTTGAGATGAATCAACGCAAAGGGCAGGGCTTGCGGGCTGTTCAGCGCTCTCGACATTCGTGGATAAGTGACCAGATTCTGATAGCCGATTACCGCCAGCAACAAGACCATCACCGGAGCGGCAAACGCCGGCCGCAACCACGCCAGCCAGGGCGGCTTGGGCCGGACTGTCACGAGCTTGTCCGGGGGAACGGGATCAGATTTCTCCGCCAATACCACCTTGCTCTGCTCCACGAACAGAGCGCCGGCGCGGACGTCAAGCGCGCAATCCGGGCAGTCGAAGAAATGCTCTTCGAATTCGTTACGCGCGTCGGAATCAAGTTCGTCGAGCAGATATTTCTCCGTCATTTGTTGACGAACCACCGCTTCGTGGTCCATAGCTTGAATGCCCCCTCGCAATATAGTGAGCCTCGACGGCCCAGCGTTTCACCGAGTTCAGACCGAACTAAGCTCCGGCTCATCATCTCCCATATCTTTCAAATACAACGCCTTAAAGGATCGTTTGGCCCGGTACAGCACTACCCGCAGATACTCCCGGTCGACGCCGAAGTCACGGCAGATCTCGTCCTTGTCCCGCTCCTCGTAGAAAAGCTCGCGCAGCAACCGCCGGTCGCGTTCTGGAAGTTCTTCCAGGACTTTCCGAACTCTCTGTTGCGTCTCTTTGGCAGTAAGGAGGCCGAGCAGGTCGGTCCCCCGGGCGGGTAGATCCCGCTGCTTGTCATCATCCAACGAATCAAGGCGGGATCCGTACCGGTAGTGCTCAAACATGACGTTGTTGCACATGGAGTTCACGTACGAGCCCAGTCGCTCTGGATGGAGGATTCTTCCGTCGTTCAGAGCCGCAAAAAATCGGGTAAAAGTGTCCTGCCGGACATCTTCGATGGCTTCCGGGGACTTTAGACGCGAACGCAGCTTGATCTGGATGAGGGCGCTGAAATACGCGCCGAAATGCTCCTGAGTGCGAAAGTCTCCTGCCTTGAGACGTTCGAGATAGGACTGGTCAAAGGGTTCAAATTGCAAGGATCGGCCCCGGGAACCCGGAAGTGGCAAACAGTGTAGCACCTGGGAAGCGGAAGCGCGGGCAATTTCCGGGGTAGATGCAGACACAGATGTGCGTTTGGGAGCCCTGCATCGGTTATGCATGCGGCTGACGGCCGGGATGGAGCGCGAAGTAGGCACGGGGAATCGCGAAACTCCTTTGGAACCGAAGGCGGACAGAAACCCTGTTGGAGAAGATGGCGTCATGAAGTGCCGGAGTCGCTTCCCCCGTCGGCTCCGGCACTTTAACGGGAATCCCCAGCCAAGTGGTTGCCAGACTGGAGTCCTAAACTGTGCTGCAATCGCCTTACAGCGCGACCTTTCCCACTTATCGGTATAGTGCGGCGAACGGGCGGATCGTTTCACGGGTCAGGGAAATAATTTCGGATAAATACATTCAACTGACTTCTGACGGAGTTGGATGACAAGGGCGGCCTCCGGTGGGACCGATTTCCCGGCACAGCAAGTCTTTCCTCTGGTAGGCTGCATAGGTTATGCGCTTACAAACTAGCCTGTTTCTCCTGCTTGCCATAGTTGGTTCCCTCTTCGCCCAGGACGTTAAACCGGTGGCGGATCGCCTCGCCGCTCAGAACTCGCTTTTCGAAGAACAATACGAATCCGATCTCCGGAATTTTCCGGAGCGGGCCACTGCGTACGGTGATTACCGATATAACGACAAGCTCGCCGAGTACTCGCTCAACGCCATCGTTCAGCGGCACAAGACCGACGAGGACTTCCTTGCCCGGCTGGAAGCCATTCCGAGTGCGGGCTTCTCCGATCAGGATCAGCTCTCTCACGACCTGCTGGCACGCGTCCTCGAGCAGCGCATCGCGGATTTCGATCTCAAAGAGTACGAGATGCCAATCAATCAACAGAATGGCGTCCATACCAGCCTCGCGGACTTGCCGCTCTCCATGCCGTTCGATTCCGTCAAGCACTATGAGGATTACGTTGCCCGCCTTCACCAGATTCCTCGCGTTCTCAACCAGACCACCGAAGTGCTTCGCGCCGGCATGAAAGATAAGCTCATGCCCGTCCGGTTCCTGCTGGAGAAGCTTCCGGTTCAATGTGAGGGAATCATCGAGGCCGATCCCTTTCTCGTCCCGACCAAGAAGTATCCGGCGAGTATTTCGCCTGAGGATCAGAAGCGCTTGACCGAGCAGATCACCGACGCAATCAACGCCGATGTTATTCCCGCATACAAGAGCTTCGCCGCTTTTCTCCGGACGGAATATGCTCCTGAGGGCCGCAATACTCTGGCCGTTACGTCTCTGCCAGACGGCGAGAAGCGCTACGAAAACGACATCTACGCGCGCACCACCACCCGCATGACGGCCGACGAGATCCATCAACTCGGTCTGCGCGAGATTGATCGCATCCAGGCCGAGATGACGGTTATTGCAAGGAAGGCGGGCTTCGCCGATCTCGCCTCATTTCGGGCATCGCTCAAAACCAATCCCAAATACATTCCCACCTCCGCCGAGCAAATCCTCGATGATTTCCGCCGCTACATCGCGCAGATGGAGCCGAAACTCCCGCAGCTCTTTACTCTCCTGCCGAAGTCGCCGGTCACGGTGGAGGCGATCCCGGCTTTCCAATCCGCCGCTGCGACTCACTATGTCACCGGCACACCGGATGGCAAGCGGCCCGGGCGCGTCGTCGTGGCCACTTCTAACTTCGCGGAACGCTCGCTGATTGATGACGAGGCCATCGCCTACCACGAAGGCATTCCGGGGCATCACATGCAGTTATCGGTGCAGCAGCAACTGACTGGGATGCCCAAGTTCCGTCTGCATGGTCTCGGTTTCAACGCGTACATTGAGGGCTGGGCGCTGTACGCAGAGCAACTGGGCAAAGAGGTCGGTTTCTATCAGGATCCGGTCTCCGACTACGGCCGGCTTTCCTCTGAGCTCTTCCGTGCGGTGCGGCTGGTGGTTGACACCGGAATTCACTCGAAGGGATGGACCCGCGATCAAGTCGTCGACTTCTTCCGCAAATCCGGGGCCGTCGACGAACCGACAATACAGTCTGAGACTGACCGCTACATTGCGTGGCCGGCGCAGGCGCTCAGTTACAAGCTGGGTCAGCTCAAGTTCCGCGAACTTCGCGAACGCGCTCAGAAGGAACTGGGACCAAAGTTTGACATTCGCAAATTCCACGACGAGATGCTTGACGGCGGCACGCTTCCGCTCGACCTTCTCGAAGCCCGCACGGATAAATGGATCGCGGAGCAGAAATCAAAGTGATGGGGACAAAGAGATAAGGAAACTTTCTGGAACTGTCTGAAGTTAATGCTCGAGAACTTGTGTCAGGAATCCGGGTTGCCTAAAGATGCGCTTGGCAGGGAAAGTTGCGATCATCACTGGCGCGGCAGCCGGAATCGGGCGCGCCAGCGCAGTGCTGTTTGCGCAGGAAGGAGCCAGCATTGCCGCGGTCGATCTTGACCGTGACGGAAACGAAGCGCTGGCTTCAGAGATTCTGAGAGCTGGAGGACGTGCCGTTGCGATTGCGGGCGATGTTTCCCAGGCCGCGGACGTGCGCCGGATCGTGCGGCAAACCCGCGAGCACTTCGGGAAGCTGGACATCCTCTTCAACAACGCAGGGACTGTGGTGCACGGAAAGATTCATGAGACCACGGAGGAGGAGTGGGATCGAACCACGGCCATCAACGTGAAGAGCATGTACTTGCTTTGCCACGAAGTGGTGCCGATATTTCTTGAGCAGGGCAGTGGAGTGATCTTAAATACTTCGTCGGCGACTGCGCTGCGCAGCGTGACCGATCGCGTGGCGTATAGCACGTCGAAAGGTGCGGTCATCGCGCTCACTCGCAGCATGGCGCTCGATTACGTAAAGAACAATATTCGAGTGAACTGCTTGTGTCCGGGAACGATTGACACTCCTTCGCTGGCGGGGCGCTTGTTGGCGTTCGCCGATCCTGTAGAGGCGCGAAAACGCTTCGTCGACCGGCAGCCGATGGGGCGACTGGGAACCGCCGAGGAAGTAGCGCAGGCTGCTCTGTACCTAGTATCGGACGAAGCTGCCTTTGTCACGGGCACTGTGTTGTCGGTCGACGGCGGTTTCGCGATTTAGTTGTGTCACTGCTTCAGCCTGGCAGCCTTAACGTGTTCCGGTAAGTTCGGCCTTTTCCGCACTATCGTGTGGCTTGATCTTCTGTCCAATGCCGCTGGCCTGAGCGATTCTCAGATCGTAGTCATTCTGAAGGTTGAGCCAGAACTGCGCGGGCAGATTAAAATATTTGCCCAGCCGAATGGCCGTATCGGCGCTGACCGCACGTTCTCCACGCACCACCTCGTAGATGCCAGGAAAATCGAGCGCCTTCGCGAGTTGGTAGGCGCTTAGGCCCATAGGCTCAATGAATTCGGTCTTCAGAATTTCTCCGGGATGAATTGCAAAAACCTTATTGGATCTGGCCATTGGAATACTCCGCGGTGCTAGTGATAATCGACAATCTCGACATGGAAGGCATTTCCGTCCCGCCACACGAAGCACACTCGGTACTGATCATTGATTCGAATGCTGTGCTGCCCCGCGCGGGTTCCGTGAAGCAGTCTATTTCCAGGCGGTACTCTCAGATTCTGGAGCGAGACAGCCGCGTTCAGAATGGCGAGCTTTATGAACGATCTTCGCTGCAAATCAGCGGGAAGGTTCCGGCTCCTGCCGGATTGCCACAGCCTTTCCGTGTCCTTGTCGCGAAAGCTGCCGATCATCAACGGCCAATCATTCTTCTTCAAATACTAACGCGTCACGATACTACTGTCAAGCGTTAGTACTTGGAGTCTGATCATTCCCAGAAAGCTGCCTCCCGATCTAGTTGTCTTTCTTCTCCGGTTCTTTCGGCAGCGCCTTTTCGATGGGCTTGCGCGGCAGCATCTGGTCGCGCATGGCCGCATCGTAAACAAAACTCGCGACGATGACGCTGATCTGCTTGAGATCTTCCGGCTGCAGCCGGTCGTACACATCCATGTTCGAGTGGTGCGTGCGGGTCTCGTACTCGATGGGATCTTGAATAAATTGGAATCCCGGGATCCCGACCGCATCGAACGACAGATGGTCGGTTCCGCTGGTGTTCCGCATGGTGAGCGTGTTCATGCCCAGGTCCTTGAACGGTTTCATCCAGGTTTCAAAGATGGGAGCCACCGCTTCGTTCTCCTGCAGATACACGCCACGAATCTTGCCCGTGCCATTGTCCACGTTGAAATAGGCGGAGACCTTCGCTTGTTCCGGTTTCACGGTGACGTCTCCGGCCTCGCGCCGCAGCAGAGTCGGCATGTCCTTCATCCCGGGCTCGTCCATGGGCGGCCGCGAGCCGAAATGATGTTCCACGTATCCTTGCGACCCCAGCAGGCCTTCTTCTTCACCGCTCCACAAGCCGATGCGGATGGTGCGGCGCGGCTTGATGTCCAGCGCCTTCAGGATGCGAACCGCTTCCATCATGACGATGGTTCCAGCACCATTGTCCGTTGCTCCCGTACCGGCGTGCCATGAATCAAGGTGCGCGCCCAACATCACAACTTCGTCTTTCTTATCGGTGCCGGGGATTTCCGCGATGGTGTCGTACTGCATGGGATCGGCGTCATAGAAAGTGTTGGTGACGTTCAATTCCAGCGACACATCTTTCTTCTGGTCCAACAACCGCGCGATGCGTGTCCACTGCTCAATCGCCAGTACGAGTTGAGGAACGGTCGTGGTCTCGCCCGGCTTGTACGATCCGCCTGACTGGACAAACACGGTTCCGCCGCCGGAAGTTCCCCGGTAGCGGTCGATCACGGCCAGAACTTTTTCGTCGGCAAAGAACTGGTTCAAGTCCTTGATGAACTGCTGGCGCTTCACAAAATCGGCGAAGCGAAACGGCGGATGGTCACCGGGGATCTGGTAGTCGGAGAGCTTCGCGAGATCATCATCACTCAGGCGCTTGTAGGGGGACTCGGTGATCGGCTTTACTTCGGGGTCAGACCCGAAGATCACGATCATGCCCGCGAGTTTGCCTTTGTATTTGTCGAAATCTTTTTTGTCGTCGATGGTTGCACGAATGCATTTGCCCTGCACCACACCGTTCGTGCCCGGAGTCCACGCCTTCGCATAGACCAGCATTGGCGCGACGTCGGGCGAGGTCATGCGCACGTTGACGTATTGGTTGGCCCAGCCGCGCCCGAAGGGTCCCCAGGGTTCGAGGTGAGCGTTGGAGAGACCCATGGCGGTGAGTTGGTCGCGCGTCCACTCATTGGCGCGCTTCATGTTGGGAGAGCCGGTAAGCCGCTCGCCGATCGAATCCATCAATCCGGTGGCAAATTCCATTACGTGGGAATCGTGAAAGCCTTCATAGCGGATACGGCCGGTGGTTTCCAGGTCCACCTTTTCCTGGGACCGCACAGCGACCACCGAGGACATCACAAACAGAAGGCACAGCAAACGGACGAGGTTCTTCATTAACGGGTCTCCTGAAGAAAGGTCAAAGCGGGGATTATACAGTGTGGGATTGGCGATCGAGGTGGAGCGTGAATAAAGCTGATCCCTTCCACCGGTTTAGCATCGTGCAGGGCTGTCGCCATGGGGCTTTCCCGGTGCACATCTCACAAGTGCTTTGGGTGCAATGCAGAAGAATGTTTTCGGCGCAGGTATGGCCGAGCCCATCGATCCGCGCATCGCCCGTGATCTGTTCCGCGCCATCGCTCCAGAAGACAATCTTCTTCTGCAGATCGAGCACGCTTACACTGATTTGCAGGCCGTCGAGGGTGTCGCGATAGATTTCAGGATATTGAAAGGCTGACATGGAACGCTTCCCAAGAATGCTTGCTGGTTTCTCCATCGGCAATAATTCTCAAAATCCGGCGAATTTCTGGTTCCAGACCGCGGGTCACATAGCACTTCGGGGGTAGGGCTGTAGCACTCTCGTGCCATTTGCAGAAACCCGCGCAGCATTTAGCCTCATCGGTGAGCAGTTCTGGGGGAGGGCTGCCCGGGCGCCCTGGTCTCGAAAGAGACTGGGGCGTTCGTTATTTTGGGGCAATCGAAGACCGGGCGCCTGCAACCTGACGTGCCGCGCACAGGATCAGCTTTGGCTCAATTGGTTGAGATGGTGAAGTTGACCGTGATCTTGGCCTGGGTCTCCACCGCTTCGGCGCCCTGGAAATGCGGTTTGAAGTGCCATTGCCGTACGGCGTCCTCGGCTGCGGCGGCAAGAATGTGCGGCCCGCTCACCACGCGCAGATTCTGGATGACTCCATCCCGGCCAATCAGCGCTTGCAGAATTACCGACCCCTGCACCTTCATTTGCCGAGCCAGCAGCGGATAATTGGGCTTCACCGGGCTGGTTATGATCTCCGACGCATCGGTGGACATTTGCACCCGCTCTGCGGCGTTGCTGGTCACACTCGCGGCGGTCTCAGTATCGCCGGTGGCACCTGCCTCTATCGCGGGTTGCGGTGGAGTATCCGGCTGCAAGTCAACGCGCACCGAACTGCTGCCCGGCCGGAGAGTGCGATGCGTGTCGCCAGCGACAACCTCGACTTCCAGAGGAGGCAGGACAGTCCTGGTTGTCACTACCGGGGGCGGAGGAGTTTCAGGAGCGGAAGCTCCGGTTTCTTTCGCTACTACCGGGTGAGTCTTCAACGGAACTCTGTGGTTCAGTTTCGCCGCTGGCGCGACCACGGGTGCGAGTTCGCGCGGCGAAGCGGCTTTTGCGACAGGCGAACTCTCGACCGGTTGCTCCGATTGCGCTTCCGTGGCGTCGGAAAACCAGAAATCGCGGTCATGCCATAGCACGATGCCCAGGGCCAGCAGAAGCAGGCAGAGCGACCCCACCATCAATCTCCGCTGCCTGGGATCCTCGGCCACCTCTTTCGGCGATTCTGCCACCAACGCGGGTTCGGTCTTCGGCAGGATGGTCTTTAGATTGGACATGCAGGCCCCTTAGATTCCATATCTGGCTTCCGGTTCTGACCTGCTAAACCGGGCAGCTCCCGGCGAGGTAGGCGCTTCCGCTAGTATGCCTCGAAACCGCTTCCAAAGGCCAGCCGAAGATACCGTCCAAAGGGGCACCGACAGGTTATGATTCTCAAACTGGGCAGGCGGCGAAACTTTGGTGGGTTTTGGGAATCTCATGGCTGCGGACTGAGGTGGGCCTCGTCCCGCACAGAGTTTTCGGTTAAAGCTAAGGGTTGCAAAAGGCGAGCTGTGAAGGCTTATTCATGAAGAACGATGATCGCGGAATAAACGATCGCAAAATGGATGAAAAGAAGTTCCGGCAAATCGGCCGTCGCGAATTGCTCAAGCTGACGCCAGTACTGGCGCTGGGCGCATTTGCAGTTCCAAGCCTGCAGGAAGGTTTACTCAAGAAGGGCCTGGGTTTCAGCGACTGGGCTTCGGCGCGGCTTTTCCGCACCGGACATCGGGCCACAGAGTTCGACAACGCCGAATTGACTCCCTTCGCAAAGTTTCCCATCAACGGATATGACGTCGACGACCCTGGCGTGATCTTCGAGAACTGGACGCTAACAGTCAGCGGCGCGGTGCAGAAGCCTGGGGGATACACGCTGGCGCAGGTGCAGGCTCTGCCGCGCTTTCGGCAGAACACTCGCCATATCTGCGTTGAGGGGTGGGACGTGATTGGACGGTTCGGGGGCACGCGGCTCTCTGACTTCCTGAAGCTTATCGGCGCAGACCCTACGGCGCGCTTCGTCACCGTAAACTGCGCCGACGATTACTACGAGTCTCTCGATATCGCGACCGCGCTGCATCCGCAGACGCTGCTTTGCTACGAAATGTATGAGCAGCCGCTGACGCGCCAGCACGGTGCGCCGCTGCGGCTGAGCATCCCTACCAAAATCGGCTACAAGCAGGCCAAGTATTTGACTGATTTGAAGGTCACGCACGTACTGGATAGAGTCGGCTATTGGGAAGACCAGGGCTATTCGTGGTTCTACGGGCTCTAGATCTTGTAGCGCCGGCGTCTCGCCGGCCTTCGGCAGCCCGGGGAGGTCAAATGAGCGGTAGCGTTGTCGAAATCATTCAAGCAAAAGGGAAAGATGACGAACCCGTGGTCGTCGCGCGGGCGGTCTACGAGCATCCTTTTGTGGTGCGGCTGTGCCATTGGCTGAATACGGTCTCGCTCTTTGTCATGGTCGGCAGCGGGCTGCAGATTTTTCGCGCCTTTCCCAGTTTTGGCGCGAAGATTCCGCAGAAGGATTTGTTGCATTGGCCAAGAGCTTTCGCTATCGGCGGCTGGCTGGGCGGAGGGTTGCAGTGGCATCTCACCTTCATGTGGATCTACATTGCCACCGGCGTCTTCTATCTTGGCTACCAGCTTTTCAGCGGCAACTATCGGCAGGTATTGTTCACGCGTCGTGACATTCCCGGCGTGTGGCCGATGGTGAAGCATTACTTCTTCTTTGGACCGAAGCCCCCGGTGCGCGAGGCCTACAACCCGCTGCAGAAGCACGCTTACACCACCGTGATCGGCCTGGGAGTTCTCTCGGTGCTCACCGGTCTCGCGGTGTGGAAGCCGATTCAGTTCTCCTGGCTGGCCTGGATGATGGGAGGCTTCCACTATGCCCGCATCTGGCACTTCGCGGTGATGTGGGCGATCTTGTTCTTCGTGCTGGGCCATCTGGTAATGGTGATTTTGCACGGCTGGAACAATTTTATTTCCATGCTGACGGGCTGGAAGAAAGATCCGGAATACTGAAGAAAGGTCTTAGGTTTCAGGTCTTAGGGAGACCAAGACCTAAGACACCCAAGTCCTTGCGCGAGGATTGCACGCTAGATGTCCGAACCAGGCATGGTGTTGAACAACTCGGCGCAGGCCGGTGCCACGCGCGAGCAGGAGCTGATCGCAAGCGTGCAGGGCGGCCAGCACGAACTGTTCTACGAGTTGGTCCGACCCTACGAGCGGCGGGTTTATGCCGCGGCGCTGGCTATTCTGCGCAATGAGCACGACGCCGAGGACGCAGCCCAGGAGGCGATGCTGAAGGCTTTCGCGAATATCCGGCAATTCCGCGCCGAGGCTCGCTTCAGCACCTGGCTGATCCAGATTACGGTGAATGAGGCTCTGATGCGCCGGCGAAGGGAGCGAACTGTGCCCATGGAAGGCATCGACGGACATCGCTCCGGCAGGGGCGACGAAGACAGCGATTACACGCCCCGGGATTTCGCCGACTGGCGCGAGATTCCTTCCGAAGCGCTGGAACGCAAGGAGGTGCGCCAGCGGCTGGCCGAGGCGCTGGGCACGCTCGATCGCAAGTATCGCGAAGTGTTTGTGCTGCGCGACATGGAGCACCTGAACATTCAGGAGACAGCCGAGGCCCTTGGAATCACAGTGGCTTCGGTGAAGACGCGGCTCTTGCGGGCGCGGCTGATGCTGCGCGATCTGCTGGCCGCCGGATGGGAGCAGGGCTGGTTCAGCCGGCTGCCATTCGAGAAGGGAACCAAGCCATGGTGAACCACGAAGCGGTGAACTGCGAACAGGTATGGAGGGAAATTTCGAATTACATCGATGGAGACGTGGATGCCGCGCTGCGCTCGACGATGGACGAGCACTTTCGCACGTGCAAGAAATGTGCCTCGGTGCTGGCGGGAACGCGGAATATGGTCCAGCTTTATGGCGATGAGCGCATGCTGGAGGTGCCCGCCGGTTTCAGCCGGAGGTTGGAACAACGGCTGGAGCAGCGCCTGGAAAAGAAGCCGGCAAGAGCAAGTCACTCGCGCTGGTCGAGTTGGGCGGCGTGGCTGGTGCCGGTGGCTGCGATCGCTTTGATCGCCGGAGGCGTGCTGTTAACGAACTCGCTTACGCACGGGCGTTTCATCAAGTCGTACCATGCGTTGCCTGCCAATAACATTCCTCCCGACCTGGTGGTCGTGGTTTCATCGGGATCGAAGATATTTCACGTGCCAGGATGTCCTTTCATTCATGACAAAGTTACCGAACGCACGACGACCGCCAAGCAAGCGATGCAGGAGGGCTATGTCCCTTGCACGCGCTGCCTGCGGCAGTATTTGAAGACGTCGTTAACCGGGCACCCCGGTGCGGATGATGTGGAGCGAGAAGAAGAGCCGGAGGAAGTGGTTAGTACCGGGGGACGATAAGCAGAAAGGGCGCGGGCCCACCGGCCCGCGCCCGTGTCCCGACCCTTTTTGTCATCCCGAGCGAAGCGAGGGACCTTGGTTTTAGCCGGCACCAACGTACCTGCCAACAAACACCAAGGTCCCTCGCGTTGCTTGGGATGACAAATTCAACTCGGCAGGATTCCACCGGCAGGCTGAGTTTGGGATGTGCCTGCGGCTGAAAAGTTACAACCTGAGGCAAAGCTAAACACGGAGGGCACAGGGGAACACAGGGTAATGCCAGAGCGTTTTCAGCAGGCGAGTTGATCGCGGGAGATCTTCAATCCGCTTAGATTGCCCAATGCGGTCACGGCCACAGATTCCGTCTTAAAGAACTCCTGGGCCAGCGTTTGCAGGTCCTCCGCAGTAACTGCTTCAATCTTCTCGATCAGTTCGTCGAGATCCTGGAAGTGGTCGAAGTACATTTCCTGGCGGGCCAGGTTCGACATGCGGGCCGTGCTCGACTCGAGCGAAAGCATCAGGCTGCCCTTGAGTTGATCCTTAGATCTCCGCAGTTCTTCTTCCGGCACCGGCTGGTTTTTCAGGTTGCGGAATTCGCCGACCACGGCTTTTACCACCTTGGTGGCAGATGCCAGCGAAGTGCCGGCGTAGACGGCCATGCATCCGGTATCGCGGTAAGGATTTAGGTCGCTGTAAATCGAATACGCCAGGCCCTGCCGCTCGCGGATATTCTGGAACAGGCGCGAACTCATGCCTCCGCCGAGCAGAGTATTGAGAACGTAACCGGCATGGCGCTTCGCATGCGCAATCGGATACGCCGGAACGCCGATGCAAAGCTGTACCTGTTCGAGCGCCTTCTTGTTGCGCAGCACGATGCGGGGAACGATTTTGGGAGCGGGCGAGTGGAAGCCATTCTGCGCCGGCTTCAGGTGCTCGAAGTGCTTCACCACGAGATCGACGAAGTGATCGTGGTCGAGATGCCCGGCGGCGGCTACGATAATATTGCCGGGTGCGAAGCGGTGAGAATATGTCTCGAGCACGGCCGCCCGCTCGAATTTCTTTACCGTTTCCTTGGTTCCTAAGATGGGCTTGCCCAGAGGATGATCTTTCCAGAAATTTTGGGTAAAGATCTCGTGGACGAGGTAATCGGGATTATCCTCGTCCATCTTGATCTCTTCGAGGATCACGCCGCGCTCGCGGGCAATGTCCTCGGCCGTGAACGTGGGGTGCAGCACCAGGTCGGTGAGAATCTCAAGCGCGATAGGGACGTTTTCGTCGAGCACCTTGACGTTGAAGCAGATGCACTCCTTGGAGGTGAAGGCGTCCATATTGCCGCCGATGGAATCGACCTGGCGGGCAATCTCCTCGGCGGTGCGGTGCTTGGTGCCTTTGAAAACCATGTGCTCGATAAAATGGGAGATGCCGTTCGATTGCGGGGTCTCATCGCGCGAGCCGGTTTCGAGCCAGATGCCGATGGAGGCGGAGCGGATGTGCTCCATCTGCTCGGTGATGACGGTGAGGCCGTGCGGCAACACCTGACGACGAATATTGCGGACTTCTTTTGGCATGACTAAGCTTTGATCGCGGAACCGGCCAGAAGGTGCAGTACTATTCTTACATATCTGGCGTGGGCGGGTGGGGTATGGGGGAAGCGTCTTGTTAGTTGTTTATAATCAATCACTTACTCCGATTTCGACTAAGCTAAGAATCGCGGACCCTGCAGATGATCGCCCCGCAGTTATTGAATTGAGGTTACCGGAATTCTCGCGAAGTTGTATGTGGGATGCGTAGCGCCGTCGCCGGTCTGGAACCTGACCGTGAAATCGAACGTTGTCACATTCGGGTTCGTATTGCGGAACCGCAAACAGAACCTCGTTCGGGTCCCTGGCGCCAGGTCTGCTGAAGACCCAGTCCCGCAGAAGCCAAAGTCTCCGTAGAATGTGAATACTTGAGTGGCAATCCCTTCGTCGTTGTCTGTCGCGAGCGAGTCGGACACCCAGAGTCTTTGCGAGTCTCGACTTCGCGCGTTCGTGATGAAGCCCGAGCAGCTAACCCGGTCGGATGTCCGTGGGCGAGTACACTCGCACAGTTGAACGTCGTAGTAGTCACTGTCTTTTCCTGATGTAGGCGAAAAGCAACTCAGCGGCCGCGCAGGGGCATGGGTCGGCGCGGGCGTCTGGGACGGGGCTGCGGCGGTCAACGCTCCGGACTCAGCTGGCGTCTGCGTCCCCCCGGTCGGGGCTTGGACCTGTTTTTCTAACGCTTCCTTCTCTGCGCGCTTCTGCGCGATTTGTTGCCTAAGGCGCTCCGCGGCAGCGGCTTTCTCAGCCTGAGCTTGTTTTTCTAATGCCTCTTTCTCTGCACGAGCTTGCGCAACTCGTTGCTGCTTGAGATATTCCGCAGCAACGGACCCTTCAAGCGGGCCGAGCTTTTCCCCGGTTGCGGGGTTGAAGGAGTAGCCGCGGTCGTATAGTTTGATGTTTCCCTCCGAATCTCGGTCGTAGTTGTAATTCGCGGTGCCCGTGATTGGATTGAACAGATTCCCGCTTTGCCGGATCGACAGGACGTACAGGAACATCATCCAGAGGGAGACTCCTGCTGCCGCAACCAGCACAGTCTTACGGCTTCTTTTCAGAAAAATAGAAAAGAAGAGCGCGGGAGTGAAAAGCACGACTGCGGCCACGCACCATACGGCTACGGCTCCGGACACGTAGTCGGGGAGTGCCCCGACCGTATGGATTTTTTCGAAAAACCACGAGTATAGTGTCCATGCGGTGATGAGGTTGGTCAAACGTATGGCGGACCATAAAATAAATAGGATCGCCAAGAAGACCAAGACATACCGCGCGGCTACTGGGATCCGCCTCCACCACTGACTGGATAGCGTTTTTCCGTTGAGTTCCTGCATTGCAGAGCTCCTTTCACTCACCGCGCGGGCCCCGCCCTCAGAACGTCCCGCTCAGCTCACAGCCGCTGGGTCTAGCTGGCGACTGGGGGCGACGTGGATACTTAAGGGTGCCAAATTACCATTACAAGCGGCGCTCGGCAAGTCCTGTCCGCGGCAGGTATGATCGGGTTGGACACCAATGCCTGACCTGCCAAGATTGACGGCCCCGAATTCACCACCTCTGCTCGGTATGGACCGCCAGGAGCTTGCCGCTCTGCGAGTGAGGCGGGTGAGCCGGGCTATCGCGCCAAGCAGATTATGGAGGCGGTGTACCGGCAACTGGGGGGCGCTAGGGTTTTACGGCCTGGGCTGGTTTCCCTCTAAATCGCTAATGCGGCGTTCGTGAACTTCGGCAACATGCAGGAGTCGTGCGGTTCCTTCTGCAATCTGAGTCACAAGGTCCTCCAGTCGCGAGTTTCCCTGTGTGTTCCGTTCCGTTGCCAGGCTTAGCCGATCCACATTCTTGCTCTGCCGTTCCACGTTCTCGCTGACCCGGTCCACGTTCTGAGTGATTTGTTCCATCCTCTTCTCGCTGTCCCGGTGCATGGATGCCAGAAGCTCCAGAGTCTGGGTCAGAGCCTCCAAGCGGTCGTCGATGTTCATCGCCAAGTACCTCTCCTCGCCTCATAGTCTAATACGTGCTGGCACGTATATCAAGGGAATTCTTGCTTGCACGTATGCATTCGGGTGTGGCATGATGTTGGCATGGCTGAGAGCTACGCAAGCCAATTTGCTCGCAAAGGCGGGCAAGCCCGCGCCCGAAAGTTAACCCCCGAACAGCGCAGTGAGTCTGCCCGCAAGGCAGTGGAAGCGCGCTGGGCCAAGCAGAAGAAGCTGGTCGAGGAGATCACGAAGGGTACCACGGCTCTCCTCAAACAGGCGAAAGCCAATGCCAAGACCGCGAGGACCCGGCGGGCGAGGCAAGAAAAGGCTCGGCAGCCTTAGGTGTTCCTGAGACTCTTCCAATCCAATGCCGGAAACTAATCCATCTTCGTTACTGGGAATGGATTGCGCGCAGCTTGCTGCTTTGGTAAGCGAGGCGGGGCAGCCTTCTTATCGCGCCAAGCAGATTATGGATGCGGTGTACCGGCAGCGGGTGGAGACGCTGGAGGAGATTTCTACGTTGCCACAGGAGTTTCGGGAGAAGTTGGCTGCTAGTGGGATTGGGGTTGGGGCGGCGCGAATTGAGAAGAAGTTTGAATCGGTGGATGGGACGGTGCGGTATTTGATTGGGTTTGGGGATGGGCAGAGTGTGGAGACGGTTTGGATGCCGGAGGGGGATGGCGGGGAAGCGGGGGATGGGAGTGAGGCTGGGGATGAAGCAGAGTCTAGTTCAAGTCCCACAGGGGCTAAGGAAACTCTGACTGAGTCCACATGCGGCGCAAAGCAGGTTTCTCGACTCCGCGGGATTGCCCGTAAAGACGGGCAATTCCGCTCCGCTCGAAATGACAACTCTAGTTTAGATCCGAGCCTCCCTAAAGCCCAGTTCTTACAAGAAGGCATTAATGCAGGCCCGGAAGGCCTGCTCCACCCTCCTCAAAACCGAATCAGACATGGTCGCTCGACGATTTGTGTTTCGAGCCAGGTGGGGTGCGCGGTCGACTGCCAGTTTTGTTTGACTGCTTTACTTGGTGTCAAGCGAAATCTTACTGCGGGCGAGATTGTGGGGCAGGTTTGTGCTGTGCTTAAGGATCAAGGCGTGTCGCCGCCCGAGGATCGCATCAATCTGGTTTTCATGGGAATGGGCGAGCCGTTTCTGAATTACGAGAATTTCATGAAGGCGTCGCGGTTGCTGGTGGAGGCTGTGGGCATTGCCGAGCGGCGGATGACGGTGTCTACGGCTGGCATCGTGCCCCGCATCCATGACTTTGGCCAGGAGACCATCCGGCCGAAGCTGGCGATTTCCTTGAATGCTTCGAACGATGCGCTGCGCACACGGCTGATGCCGCTGAACAAGAAGTGGAATCTGGAAATGCTTATTACGGCGGCGCGGGAATTTCCGCTGCGCACTCGGGAGTGGATCACATTCGAGTACGTGTTGCTCGGCGGCGTAAACGATACGCCAGAGAATGCGAAGGAAGCTGCCGGGTTGCTGCGCGGGCTGCGCTGCAAGGTGAATCTGATTGCGTTGAACCCGGGGCCGGGAATTGATTTTACGACTCCGGCGGCAGAGCGGGTGACGGCGTTTCAAAATATTCTGCGGGAAGCTGGAATTCCTGCCTTCGTGAGGCGTCCGCGGGGACGAGACATCTACGCCGCTTGCGGCCAGCTTAAGCGAACGGTTGCGGCCGCCACATCACCGGAACCCCGTCTCCAGTCGATTTCTCCGGTGGCGGAGGGATGACGGGAAGCTCGATGCGAATCGAGTTCCCGTGAGTCTGGTCCTGCTGCCGAAAGATGCGCCCCTGATGTTGCCGGAGGATGCCCTGGCAAGCGCTGAGGCCCACACCGGAGAGGGTGAGGTCTTCGTCGTTCTGGGCCGGGTTGGCGGCGCTGGCGCTGGAAATGCCGACAACAACGAGGCCGTCTTGGTCGTGCGCGGTAACGTGCAGAGTTCGGCCAGCGCGCTGATCCACCCCGTTCAGCGCGTGGTTGAGGATTTGCACGCAAACCTGGAGTAGCTGGTTGGAGTCTCCCCGGACCAGTGGCAGATCTGCCTGCAGTTCGGTATTTACTTCGATTTTGAGAGCCTGCCACTGCGGCTGCGAAAGTTTGACCGCGGTCCGCAGCACCGTGTTCATATCCACAGGGGCCATCGTGGCTGGCCCCTGTTTGGCAAAACTGAGCAGACTAGCCACCAGCGACTTGCTGCGCCGGACATGCTGCCCGATTTTTTCGGCGAGCTCTTTCTGTTCCGGATTAAGGGGCGTAACCAGAAGCAGATCGGAATAACCCAGCATCGCGGCGATGGGATTGTTGAGTTCGTGCGCAGCGCCTCCCACCAATCGGCCGACCGAGGCCAGTTTCTCGGATTCCGTGATTTGTGCCTGCAAACGTTTCAGATTGGCGAAGGACTCCCGCGAGTCGGCTAACAGGCGGACCAATTCCCGGTCGAGCAAGCGCTGCCGCACGAAAACCATCACGCTCATGAGAAGCGCCGCACCCAGAGTCAAGACCAGGCGGAACGAACGGATGCGGGGTGGAATCCCTCCATCCAGCAGAGCCCAGGTGGCGAATAAGGGAAGCGAAAAGGCGGCGATCATTCCCAGGCGGGCCAGCCACACGCCGTGGGATGTTGAAATGGAGCGGACGCCAGCTTCGGGTTCGCGCTCGCGGGTCCACAGGCCGACGACTGTGATCCAGGCCATGGAGACCGTTAAGGGAATGTCGTAGAGACTTCCGCTGTAATAACTGTGCCGGCTGAGCGCCCAATTGGCGAGGTAAGAGCTGGCGGCATAGATGAGGCTGGCGCCGAACAGATTGGCATAGAGGAGTCTCCAGCCGCTCTTACTGTTGAGCCAGGCCACGAACAAGGTGCTTAGAAAAGCCAGTTTCTCGATCAAATACAACAAATTCAGGTTGTTATCGTAGGCCTCGACGTTGGCGACGACGTATTGCCAGGCCATCACGGCGAAGACGTACAGATACATCCACCAGAACATCATTAAAGCGAAATCGAGACGCCGCAGACGCGCGGAATACTCTTCCTGCGGGGCGTGCGGGCGTAGCGCCAGGGCGGCCATCATCGGAACGATGTGCAGAAAAAGAATGATGTCCCCTGCGCACAGGTCGGGCACATCCTGACGCAGCCAGACTTCGAAATACGTCCACATCAGCTGATAGGAAAACCAGAACGCTATGCCGGTAGCCAGTAGCGCCCAGAAAAGACGCAAGCGCGCTCGCGACCGAACCGCGTTGGGGATGAGCGCCAGCGCCCCAGAGAACAGTAAGATGCATTGAATGATGTCGCTGATTGCGGTAAGCCGGAACGACCGGGGCAGAATCAGCGCAGCCAGGACCAGGGTCGCCAGACAGGCCACCACGGCCACGGTCCAGAGCTTGGAATACGTGCGCACGAAGACAATCCTCACTGCCATCTTAAACTGGGATTAGAGAAGATTAGGGTTACCGAAGTAATCCGTCGGGTTTGCAAACGGTCGGCTCGGCAACAGTGCCGAGTGCCCCGGGAACCACCCCATGCAAAGTTTTGCTTGCTCCAAGTCTTTCTTATCAATACTATGCGAGACAACCCCTTTTACCTGTGGAAGAAACGCTCTCCGGAAGTGAATGCGGACTGACCCTAATTATCGTTTGCTTGGAAGACCAGAGGCTCCCACCGATCCCAGCGAGATCCGGCGTACGGAGCGCTGGCTGGCGACGGCGCGCGTTTTCTTGGCGGTTTCGGCGTTGGTGGCGATTTACATGGACCCGACGCAATTAGGCCGTTCTAATGCAGCCTACGGCCTGTTCGTCTTTTACCTGGCAAATAGCAGCCTCGTCCTAATGCTGTTGCGCAGGCGAAAAGCGTCCACGGCATCGTTTCGTATTCTGGTCCATGTAGCCGACATTGTGTGGCCGGCGTTCATCTCCATATTCGGGGAAGGCCCGAGAAGCCCGTTTTTCCTGTTTTTTGTTTTCGTGCTGACGGCGGCGGCTTACCGGTGGGGCTTGTGGGAGACACTGAGTACGGCGGCGGCCGAGGTGGTCCTGCTGTGGGCGGAAAGTCTTGCCCTGTTGCATGTAGGCGCGATGCGCGGGGGACGTTTACCGTGGCAAATTTTTTCCGGTCTGCAGATCAATACCACCGAGTTCGAACCAAAGCGGCTGTTTATGTTGTCGGTCTATTTGCTGGTGATGGGGCTGCTGCTGGGCTACCTGGCGCAACAGCAGAAGCACCTGCGGGCGGAAAAGGCCGGCGTGACTCGCATGCTCGCGAAAGTGCGAGTGGATGTGGGATTGACGGGAACTCTGCAGCAGATCAGCCGGGAAATCTTGACCATGTACGGTGCGGCGAAGCTGGTGATCGCCTCGCAGGAGATCCACAGCCAGAGGAGATTTCTAGGCGAATTAAGCAATGCCAATGGCGAGCTTTCCGATTTCGTGTGGTTGGACTCTGGCCCGCGCGAGGCGAAGATTTACCTGGAGGATTTTCCGGGCGAGGTCTGTTACGCAGCGAACAGCGACGGACGTTGGTCAGTGATTGCTTTGGACCGCGAGGGGAACCAGGTGTCTTCGCCGCTCACCGAGCCGCTGGTTCAGCTGAGCGAGCGACAACCGTTTCGCTCTTTGATTGAAATTTCCTTTCTATTTGGCGGGGAATGGCGGGGACGAATTTTCGTTTTCGATCCTGCATGGCAGGGCGATAAGCAAGAGGAATTGCGCTTTTTGCTTGATTTGCTCCGTCAGGTCGGGCCGGCAGTATACAACGTCTATCTTCTGCATCGGCTGAGGCGGAGGGCCGGGGCAGCGGAGCGCGCGCGCTTCGCCCGGGAACTGCACGACGGAGCGGTGCAGTCGCTGATCGCAGTGGAAATGCAGGTGGACGTCCTGCGGCGTCAGGCGGAGAATACTCCGGCAGTGGTCGGAGGAGAACTGGGCCGCATCCAGGGTCTGCTGCGCGAGGAAGTCCTGAAACTGCGAGAGTTGATGCAGCAGATGAAGTCGATCGACGTGGACGCTCGACGATTCCTCAGTGTGGTGACCGACACGGTGGAGCGGTTTGAGCGCGAGACCGGCATTTCCGCACGCTTTGTCACGGATATCGACAAACTGGAGATGCCGGAGAAAGTTTGCCGCGAACTGCTGCGCATCGTGCAGGAGGGGCTGGTCAACGTGCGCAAGCACAGCCGCGCGCGTCATGCGCTGGTGCGGCTGGGCTCGAGTCCCAGCCAGTGGAGCCTGACTCTGGAGGATGACGGCAAAGGATTCCCGTTTTCCGGCCGTCTGACACAGGAACAACTCGACCAGATGGGCAAGGGGCCGACGATCATCAAAGAACGTGTCCATTTAATTGCGGGGGCGCTCACGGTAGAATCAAATCCCGGTTTAGGAACCCGCTTGGAAATCAAAGTTCCGAAAGATGGGGAAGTGCGAGATGAATTTTAAGAAGTCACAACCAGTTCGCATCGTGATTGCCGACGACCATCCGATTTTCCGCGACGGATTGCGCCGTTTACTGGAGGCGGAGCCTGATTTGAAAGTAGTGGGCGAGGGCTCCGATGGCGCGGAAGCGGTGAGGCTGGCGCGGCAGTTAAAGCCCGACATCCTTTTGCTGGACTTGGCTATGCCCAAGCATCCCGGACTTGAAGCTCTGCGGGACCTCAGCGCGGGGACGAACTCCACTCCGGTGCGCGTCATCCTGCTGACGGCGGCCGCGGAGAAAAGCCAGATTGTCGAGGCTCTACAGTTGGGCGCGCGTGGAGTTGTGCTGAAGGACTCTGCCACTCAACTCTTGCTGAAGGCGATCCATACCGTGATGTCGGGCGAGTACTGGGTGGGCCGGGAGAGCGTCTCCAACCTGGTGCAGTACCTGCGCACGCTCGTGCAATCCTCCAGTGACGAAGCGCGGCAAAAGAAATTCGGGTTGACCCCGCGCGAGCTGGAGATTGTGGCCGCGGTGGTGGCGGGATACTCGAACAAAGAGATTGCCGAATACTTCAAGATCAGCGAAGACACGGTCAAACACCATCTGAGTAACATCTTCGATAAGCTGGGAGTGTCCACGCGGCTGGAGTTGGCCCTGTTTGCGGTGAACCAGTCGCTCCCCCTGAAGAGCATTGTCTAAGGTTACCAGATAGTCACCATAGATGCCGCCTCCAGGTAACCCGGATAGCACTTACGGGCTATTGCCGCGACGAATGGCCCCGCCTATGATTCAAGTCAAGACCAGCCTCGGGATAAAAATTGATCCGGTCACAGATTGACGTTGATTATTCTCCCATGCACGCAAAAAGGTACGGTTAAACGAAGTTCAAGGAGCGGAGCCCGTGGCACGAATTCTAAAAAGTACCTGGCAGGATCTTTGGCGGAATCTTTGGCAGAATTTCTGGAAGGATGAGCAAGGACAGGATATCGCCGAGTATGCGGTGATGCTGGCGGTTATCCTGGTGATCGTAGTCGGCACGATCCGGCTCATCGGCTCGAACGCCAACAACGTATTCTCTAACGTTGGCAGCGCCATCCAGTAAGAACGAGACCGGAGAGCGAACAGACTATTCTCGCAACGCGCCGCCCGGCGCGTCATTGACCTTGCTGCGATTGGGCGTGCGGATCCTTAACACATTGAGCCCGTGGAGCGTACAGAAAAAATGGGCCGAGCAATAAAGCTCGACCGTTTCCAGAATTGCGCCAGGAATTCAATTCAGTCTGTGGTCCACCGCCGGAATGATTTTATCTAGCGGAGGCTCTGTCTTGATAATGGGCCGAGGTTGTATCCTGCGCCATTACGGTGGCTGTGACTAGCATGAAGGGCGAAACAGATCGTCGAGGTCTTCACTGGGATGCTTCTTGGCGATAGGCATCAAATTCCTTTTGCGAGATAAGGACGTGCCTACCCGGCGCGTCTGGGTCGGGGCGAAAGTACAATCCCGGGGATAGCCACTCGGTTCCATCGTCGAAAAACAGGGCGTTGATGCCGACCATACACGTTGTGACGGTGGAAAGCGGCCGCTTTTTTTCGATCATTGCCTTCACACGCTCAAACTTCTCCACAACAGGAATTATCGCTTCGCGGCTTGGTTCCACGCTGATGGTCGGGCCGGGGACGTCATCCGGGCGAGCGCCTGTACCCGCAGAGGGGAGCGCGAGGTGAAGCCGTTGGCCGGCGGAAATTCGGGCCATAACGGCCAAGTTCTCAGCCGTTGCGTCGCCGGTCTCGGGGAAACGCAATTGGCCGGATACGAAGACGATCTTTTTCGCGGTTACGTTCTCGATTACAACCCCAAAGTCCTTGAACCAATCGTCGCCGGCCTGGAAAGGAATCTCCGGCATCGCCTCAGCGCCGCGGCAAGAATTTTGACAACTCTCACAAGGTGGCTGGGGAACGACGGCTCAAGATGTACTGTTCTTGGGGCCGTCGCTTTTCCGTCTTGCGCGAATGCCGCGACGCCAGCCAGCGTGAGAAGCACGAAACAGGTTGCCAAAAGTTGGGTTCTCATGGCGAACGTCCCACAGTCTATCCTCGCACCGATTCACTTTGTCACCGGTGCCGTAAGCGCAACCTTCTCGCTACCCGGAACCGAGAGTCGGGTGAGGTAGGGGAAGAATGGCGTAATCGCGAACGGCAATTTTTCCCGGGCTGAGACCAGAGGGACCGGCTTTGCCTTGGCCAGTTCGACCTGGTCGCTCCAGGGATCCAGCTTGATCCGTCCGCCCAGTGGAAGCGCGGCGATCTGATCGGTGCGTTTCGCTTCCAGTTCGGGTGCGGAAGTGAGCAGCACCGACATCCGGATGCCCTTGCCGTTGGCCATACTATTTCCCAGGTGTGGGCGAATCAGGTTGGGCAGCTCGGGAGCACTCTGCTGCAAGGCCTTCAAGAACAACCCAGCACTCCCCAGCTTGTCTTTGTAGGGAGAATTCTTCAGCAATTCCAGAGCCTTGGTGTCGGCCGCTTCCTCGTCGCCAGGGCGGCGTTTGAAGTCGAACCGCTGGAACGAGTCTTCATCGGGAAAGAACAGGCGGTCGTTGAATGCCAGCTTGGTGTCGAACGGGTGTCCCAGAACGATGTGACTCAGTTCGTGGGCCAGAACCATGGCCAGAGATGCCTCATCGGGAAGCACATCGAGCAGACCACGGCTGATGACGATGGTGTGACCGATGGTGAACGACTCGAGAGGAGAAGTGAGCAGGATCCGGCAGCGCACGTCCGTCTGCAGATCGATGTTGTTGGTCACCAGCAGGTTGTTGACTACGGTCTGAAGGACCTTATCGACCTCGCCGGGAGGCGCCAGCAAGCCAATCTTCTGCAGGCGCTCGACCGCGTTATCTTCAGCCTGCCGTTCCCACATCCGCTCGGCGACCACCGGAGTTGCGTCCGCTCCCACATCGCTCTGATCTTTCACCGACTGAGGAGAATCCACCAGAATCTGGGTGAACTCCGAATTCTTATTCAAGGCCTTCAAGTCGTATCCCCAAAGACGGGTCTGCGCCCGGAAGTGCAGACTCTTGGCGATGCCATACTTCAGGTTTGATTCCTCGCTGTAAATGTAGGCGGGCAGCCACATGCCGGCACGCAGGTTCAGCCGCCAGGTATCGAAGTGCAGGTAGAAACTGGAGTTCGGACGCGAATAGTATGTGCCGTTAAAGCGGACAATGTTGTAGTCCTGGTCCTCTACCCAAATACGTCCGATGAAGCGCCCCGGCGATGCATCTTTCTTGGGTTCCACGTCGATCACCAGGCAGCGCACTTCGCCCAGGAACTCGCGGCGCACGAAAGTGAAGTTGTAATATTTCTTCTGAAAATCGGTGTCGAGCACAACCATCTGGGCAAAACCCAGCGGCAGGAAATGCATCGAGTAGAGTCCGGTGAGGCGGTTCAGCATGCGGCGGCCGAAGCCGGGCTGACCCACGAATGACGTGTCTTCCGGGCCGTCGCTTAAGTCGAGACGCCCGAGGAAATATTCGTCTTTCACCGGGGAATCGTTTTCGTCTTTGCCCGTCTTGAGATCCTGGAGATAAGTCTCGACCATGGGATGCATGTGGCGCATCTGCGCCAGGAAGAAGTGCTCCCGCTGCACCACGCGATCCATGACGTCGTTGAACGAGGCTGGAGGCGGCGGAGAAAGAGGAACTCCGCTTTGTCCCGCAGCGCCCGCATCCGTTGCCACAGCTTGGGGCGTGGCGGGCGCAGGATCCTGCGAAAGCGCCGGGATCGACCACCCCAGCAGCAACCAAATTGAAACCAAACCTACCCGGGAGATACTCATTCAGTCCTTCTTAACAGAGGACAACTTACGCCATCTGAAAAATGATATGCAAAACCACAGTGGAATCGGTGGGTTGGCCGTCCCTCATCGCCGGCTTGAAGCGAATCTGTTCGGCAGCCTTGACCGCGTTGTCGTCAAGACCATGACCCAGTCCGCGCACCACGCGCACCACGCGCAGGTTGCCGGACGCCTCCAGAACCACCTCCAGGAGAACTTCGCCTTCAATCCGCAGACCCCTGGCTTCCGAAGTATAGATGGGCGTCGGCTTGGAAAGGATTTCCGCAGGTACCGCCCGCGCGGCGGCTTCTGCCGGACGAGAACGCACGGTGGGCGGAGCCGGAACATCGCCATCACCAAAACCGCTTTGTTGAACTGTAGTCTGCGCGGTGGAAACGCGCGCGCGGCTGTCTCCGATAGCGGTACCGTTCCCAAAACCGGAGCTTACTACTACACCGGGCACGCCCTTGGCGCCGCCGCTGCCGTTGCCGTAGCCTGCCCCGGATGGCAGATCGAAAGATCCGAGAGCCGCGATGTTAACGGCTTTCCCCGGATTGCCTTTGGCGGGAATTCCATTCGGGTCGCCGAACCCTCCGGTCTGCACCCGAGAGGGAGCGCGAGCGAGCGTCGGAGCCGCCGAGCTGCCGGTTGAGAATACGTTCGTTTTCACCGCTTGCTTGGGAATCACAGGCGCTGAATCCGGAGGCAGAGGTTCTAATTTCTTGGGCGCGATATTCACCGTGGGAGCGGGAGCTTCTTCCACCTGCACGGCAGCTTTCGGCTGCGGGGCTGGAAGGCGTAATGCGTTAGCGGACGGCTCGAAATTCGCCACCAGTAACGGCTTTTGCGGCAACGGCTGCGGCTGATGGTTGATCGGAACCGGAGTGCTCACCAGCGGAATCAAACGAAAATTGGTGTCGGGAGGCGAGACGATTGCCGGGTAGAGCACGCGCACCCACACCAGAAACGCGATCACGACGGCCTGTGTCCCGGTGCTGAGAACGAACTCACTCCAGGGAGTCCTCGTTTTCGGGAGGAGAGCGAAGAGAGTCTCTTGGGAAGCAGAAGAACTCATAGCAGCTTTTACTCGTCTCCTTGTGTCAAAAACACGGGTAAGGGATGGAAAGTTTCTCTGCCCGCTGGGTGACCCTGGGGAGACTGCACAGGCCTAGAAGTCCTTAGTCTACTACCCAAGCTCAAAATCTGCACGGCAAAGGCCATTTCACTGGCAACCTGGAAGTCTATCCGGTTGATCTTTCAATTAGTTACGACTGCTCCCCCTGCGGCCTGCGCGGGCCCCGCCGGAAAGAGCAAAAAATTACATCCTGAGCGACTCTTTTACTTCCGGGCGGCAAGCGCCCTCCGGAGCCTACAACCTTCGAATCGCTGACGAATCGAACCCGTCACCGAATTCCTGCCCACAGAGCGATCAGAAGCTTGCAATCACCCGGCCACACGCTACCTTCCCGGCACTTTCGGTTAGCACCGCACGACCTTGGGGCTGTTAATGCCCTTGGTCGCGTTGCGCGTGTCGACCACCAACTGCGCTTCGCCGACGATCTTCTTGTAGTCGTAATCGGAGTGATCGGTGACAATCACGACGCAATCATATTGCCCCAGTTTCTCCAGTTCCGAGCGCTTCATCTGCAAATCGTACTTGCGCCCTTTTCCGATGAAAGGAAAGTACGGATCGTGATAACTGACCTGAGCGCCTTCCTTCTGCAGCAGTTCGATGATGGTGAGAGCCGGCGACTCCCGCAGGTCATCGATATCTTTCTTGTAAGCCACGCCGAGAACGAGCACCCGCGACCCGTTCAGCGATTTCTTATGGCCGTTCAGCGCCCCACCGATGGAGGCGAGCACGTGATACGGCATGTTGACGTTGATCTCTCCCGCCAGTTCGATGAAGCGCGTGCGGAAGTCCCATTCCTTGGCTTTCCAGGACAGATAAAAGGGATCGACGGGAATGCAATGTCCACCCAGTCCTGGTCCGGGATAGAAAGGATGAAAGCCGAAGGGTTTGGTGGAAGCGGCTTCGATCACTTCCCAGATGTCCAGCCCCATGCGCAGGCAGAGAAGCTTAAGCTCGTTGACCAGTGCGATATTGACGCAGCGGTAAATATTCTCGAGCAGCTTCGTCATCTCGGCCGCGGCGGGCGAGGACACCGGAACCGTGCGCGCAAAAATAGAACCGTAGAGCGCCCCAGCCAACTCCGAGGCCTGCGGGTTCACTCCTCCTACCACCTTGGGAATGTCGCGGCGGGCGACCGTAGTGTTGCCCGGATCTTCGCGCTCGGGCGAGAAAGCCACGAAGAATTCCTTTTCGGCATTGGGATTGCCCGAGGAAGTCCCGCGAGCGGCCTTCAGGCCGTTCTTGTTCTCCTGCTCGAGAATCGGCACCATGACTTCTTCCGTGGTACCCGGGTAGGTTGTACTCTCAAGGACGACCAGCTGTCCGGCCTGCAAATGCGGAGCAATGGCATGCGTGGTGTCGGTGATGAAGCTGAGGTCGGGTTCGTGATATTGGTTGAGGGGAGTGGGGACGCAGATAATGACAGCGTCCATTTCTTCCAGCTTGGCGTAGTCGGAGGTAGCCGAAAAGCCCTGCGCCTTGGCTTTCTGGATTTCTTCCGCGCTGATGCGGTAGATGTAGGATCCGCCCTGGGCGAGGGTGTCGACCTTGCGCCGATCAATGTCGAAACCGGTTACGGTAAACTTCTGCTCGCTGAACAGCAGGGCCAGCGGCAGTCCCACATAACCGAGGCCGATAATGCCAACGCGGGCCTGGCGCTGCTGGATCCTGCTCTTGAATTGATCGGGTAAGCGATTTACGGCAGAGTGATTCGTCATCGTTGCGACAGGTAGTCTCTTCTGGATTAGTGGATTTCGGTTTCGATTCTAGCACCTTCCAGCGGGGCACGCCGTGCGGGAGCGAGGCGAAGTACTGCTGAATTTGAGTCAATTTTCCGTGGATGGGAGCTTATGAAAAAACCGGGCGCAAGCGGATATGCATGGTTCGCGGCCTTCGCCATATTCGGAGCACTGTCGGTAGGGTTGGCGGCGAGAGCCGGCAAGTTCTTGTTGGTGGACGCGCCGCGCCCATCGGACGTGATCCTGGTGCTGGCGGGAGAAACCGACCAGCGTCCCCGGCGGGCTCTGGAGCTTCTGGCGCAGGGATATGGACGGCGAGTCGTCATCAATGTGCCCGCGGCCGCGAAGGTCTATGAGTTCAGCCAGGTAGAATTGGCACGGAAATACATCCAGGATTTGCCCCAGGCAGCCTTGGTGAGCGTCTGCGCAACCGAGGGGCTGTCGACCAAGGACGAGTCGAAAGATGCCGAGAAATGCCTGGAGCGCGAAGCGGCTAAGAGCGTTTTAATCGTGACCTCGGATTACCATACCCGGCGTGCTCTGGATATTTTCCGCCGGGAACTCCCCGGGCGCGAGTACTCGGTTGCTGCCGCTCGCGACGACTCGCAATTTGGAACCCGGTGGTGGAGGCATCGCCAGTGGGCGAAAACTTTTGTGGACGAGTGGCTGCGGTTGATCTGGTGGAAAGCGGTTGATCAGTGGCGTTGAAGCCGGTTGAGCTCATCTTCATTAAAAAGTTTTCCACTGCCGATGCCCTTTGGACACACAAAAGGCATTGACTGGCAAGAACTTTGGAGGGTAGGATGCGTTACAGGTCATCAAGTTAGTTATTAACGGAGCGTGGGATGGGCATGTCTGCTTTCCGAAAGATGGTAAGTTGCGTGCTGCTTACGATTTTTCCCGGTTCTCTGCTGGCCGCCGACTCTGGCGCCGCCATGCTTTATACGCATGGAGCTGCGTGGTTGAACGGTGCCCATGTGCCTACCTCCTCGGCAATTTTTTCCGGTGACCTGGTGCAGACCCGGTCTGACTCCGCCGCTAATATCAGCGCGCCGGGCTCGAGTGTTACGGTTCTCGGCGATTCTCTTGTGCAATTTGAAGGCGCCTCATTGAAGGTGGAACACGGGGGCGTATCCGTCTCCACCTCCAAGGGCGTGGCCACCACCGCCGGGGATGTGCGGGTGGCGCCGGTATCCAATACCTGGACGGAATTCAACGTCACTGATACCGACGGCACGGTGCGAATTGCGGCGGTTAAGGGAGATCTGAGCGTCACCGATGACAACGGCACGGTCACGCTGGCCCAGGGCCAGCAAACCACCCGGGACGAGCAATCCGATCAGTCGACAGACACGGACAAGGATAAGAAGAAGAACAAAAAGCGCGCTACCGGCGCCGCTCCCGGAGCCGTCGGCGGTGTGCTGAGCTCTCCCTTGGCCATCGGGATTGGCGCGGCGGCAATCGCCGGCGTGACCGCCTGGGTCCTCATCAGGAACGACAATCCCGTGAGCCCTTCAACACCACAATAAGCCACGGCGAAAAGCTTTTCGACATTTCGGGCCGTCCGGCATTGCTGGACGGCCCAGGCTTTTGTATGGGGTTAGGTTTCAGAAGTTTGTAGCAGGCTGTTGCAAAGATTCCGGCGGGGGTAGCATCTCTTCCTCCGGAGCCCTGCTGCGCACCGCGCGGCGCTTGCGGGCTGGCTTGGCGAACGGTTCCGCAGCTGCGACCGTGCACAGCACATAGAACAGCGCGGCATTGGCTGGAATCTGAAGATTAAAATCGACGGCGCTGTGGACCAGGATTCCGCTCAAGCCAAGCAGGCAGGCCAGAGTCATCGCGCCGCTGATCTCCCCCGCCCAGTTCCCAATTTTCTTCACGGCGCGAACGTAGACGGTTACCAGAAACCAAACCATGGTCGCGAACCCGAGCAGACCCATTTCGATCAGCAATTGCAGGTAATCGTTGTGCGCCTCGTTGACGAAGAAATTGGTATAGAAGGTTCGGAACTCCGGATACACAACCGGGAACGTTCCCAGGCCCCAACCGAAGACCGGTTTCTTCAGGAACATGCGGAAGCCGTCGCGGTTGATATAGGAGCGAATGTCGCTAGAGAGTTCGGAGTGCCCCGGTCCCGCCGTGGCAATGCGCCGGGAGAGTTCGCCGCCGCCAATCCAAACCAGCAGTCCGATGACAATCGCCATAAACACGCCAATTCCGATGGCGGTGCGCAGGCCTCGCTTCTGCTTGATGAGAAAGGCCGCCAGGATGACCAACTCAACCACAATGGCCAGCATGCCGCCGCGCGATCCGGAAAGAAAAATCGTCCCGACCATCACCGCTGCGGCTGCCGCCGCCGCCGTGCGAACCTTCGCCGGGGCCAGTCGCGTCAGGGCCAAGATCAAAGGAATCGGCACCAGCATTTCCATCAGGCCCGCGTAATGGTTGTGATTGACGTAGGGCCCGTAAACCCAGCCTCCCATGCGCGGCTGCCGCGCCCAATAGAGCTTGCCGTTCGAGGAGATGCCCTGCAACAGCGCGAAGCCAGCCATCGCGGCTCCGTACACCGAAAAGATCAGTGTAAGGCTGCGCGCCTGAGCGCCACGCAGCAGGGTCTGCCCCGCGAGGAAGCACAGCAGGCCATAGGCGACGTACTGCAGCGCAATCGACACGGTGTCGTGCGGGTACGCAGTCACTCGAAAAACGAGCTGCGAAACGATGAGCAGGCCGAATACTCCCATCGGGAGGAACAGCGGATTCCACCGGACCTTCATTGTTCCGTCCAGCACCTGCTTGCCGATCCACAGCAGGAACAGGACCGTAGCGCCGGCTTCCACCACGAAGATCGACCATGGTTCCACCGCGCCGAAGGCGACCGGACCAAACAGGAGGAGACTGAAGATCCCGTACAGCAGAATCAACTCGGCTTGCGCCGAGCGTTCGCGGCGATTGATGGCGGTAATGCGGGTCGCGCTCATGAGATTGAATGCATCCGATTCGAGGAGTTACTGCCGTTTTTGCGTCAGGCGGAAATCGTCGACCCAGAGCTTACCACGGATCGGACTTCCTTCCGGCACGCGCCGAACATGCAGCACCAGCAGTCTGGTATCGGCGGCCGTAGTGAATTCACCGGTAGCAGACTTCCAGAATCCTGCCTCTTTCAGTTCGTCGCTGTCATACAGCACGTCCCGGGTGAAGGCATCCTGAAGCGTAAGATGCGGGCCTCCAGCTCCCTCGAAATCTCCATTCTTGTAATAGGCGGAGAACTCGTAAACAGTATCGGGCTGCACGGCGATGAACTGGCGTATTCCGGCATCGGTCACTCCCGGTCCGTCAAACGAGATCAACAGCGAACGATGGCCGCCATGAAAATCGCTGGGATCCAAAGTAAGCGTAACGCTCTGCTGTTTCTGATACTGCCAATCGAAGCCGCCGTTCAATACGTCCAGGCTGAAGTCTCCATTCACAATCAGATTACGTCCCGAAGGCAGGTAAGCGGAGAGCCCGAAACGCGGAGCCGCCTGCTGCCAGACCAAACGCGCTTGATCCACATCCTTGTGGTCGAGCAGATACTGGAAGTATCCAAAGACATAGCGCAGCTCGAAAGTCTGGGGCGTTGCCATCAGCGCAGCCCACACTTTGGCCGTGGCCGCCGTTTCCTGTTTCTGCATCAGCAGGTTGAGAAACGCAAGGTAGGCTTCGGACCGGGGAGGAACGACGTCACGCAGAAGCGCATCCACATCCGGGTTGATCCGCCAGCAGAACTGGATGGCGGGGTCCGCCAGGGTCGGTTCATTCTGCAAGACCACGCGGAATTCACGCAAAGCCCTCTCGTCATCGCCCTGCACCAGATAGAAGTTCGCCGCTTCCCAGGCCACGTCCGGCGTGGTGGGATCGGCCTCGATGGCTTGTCCCAGGGCCACGGTTTGATTGGAAATGTCGCCCAGCACCTGGTAGGCCGAAGCCAAGTCGAACCAGTAACGCGCCGAATGCGGATCAAGCTGCACGGCAGCCCGGTAAGGCTCGATCGCCGCGCCCGGATCTCTCGCCACCAGGGCATAATAGCGCCCCAGATGATTGCGATAGTCTGCGTTCGAGGGGTCGAGACCTGCGGCTCGCTGCAGGCTCGCCAGCTCCGGCCTGTCACCGAAAAAAGAGGCGACGAACAGCCGCCCTGCCAAGACAACATAAATCAGGCAGGGTACAACGGCGGCGCCAATAACGAGTCTTTTCCGCCAAGCAGAATTGAGGACTATTTCCATAGGATCGCAGTGGAAGCGCACTCAGGAACGTACCGTGCTCTTGATTACGCGCTGTTGGGCGATGCCTCGGCGGTCTCCTCGGAGTCATCGTCCTCGTCATCGTGCGACGCATCGTCGCGATAATAGCGAGCGTACTTGCCCTGGTATTCGTAATAGTAATAATAATCGGGCGAACTCAGGTCGACGGCATTCAACAACACGCCCGAGACCTTTGCGTTCACCTGCGTCAGAATGTCCCGCGAGCGCCGCAGCGCCTGCTTGGTGGTCTGCCCGGAACGGATGACCAGCACGATGGCATCGGCTCGCGGCGAAAGTACAACCGCGTCAGTCACCGACAACGTGGGCGGAGTGTCGACCACAATGTGATCGTACTGCCCGCGCAACTCCTGCAATACGTCTCTCATGTTGGTCGAGGCCAGCAGTTCAGCCGGATTCGGTGGAGGAGTTCCGGCAGGCAATACATCCAGGTTCGGCAGGATGGGAGAGCGCGTGATCGCAGTTTCCAGCGTCGCGCTCCCGGTCAGAACGTTGCTGAGTCCGCTGCGCGGCCCCATGCCCAGGGTCTTGTGGATACTGGGCCGCCTGAGGTCGGCGTCGATTAACAGAACGCGAATGCCTTTCTGAGCCAACACCACCGCGCAGTTGATGCTGGTGGTAGTTTTTCCTTCCTGGGGCAGAGCACTGGTCACCATGATCACTTTCGGCGGAGCTCCCAGGTTTGATAACAGCAGAGAGGTTCGCAACGCGCGATAGGATTCCGCCATCTGCGACTGTGGCCGTACCTGTGTGATCAACTCCACCGCTTCCTTGGAAGTGGCGATCACCAACCGCTTTGCGCTCGGACCCTCCCGCGCTGATCTCGATCCTAGTGGAATCATGCCCAGAGGCGGAAGGCCGGAAATCATTTGCGCCTGTTCGGTAGTGCGCACGGTGTTGTCCAATCCCTCAAGCAGGAAGGCAAGGCCCACGCCCGAAGTCAGTCCCAGCATAAAAGCGAAGGTAAGATTGCGCGGGATGTTGGGTTCGACCGGCGTGGTGGGCACGCGGGCGACGTCGACGATACGGAAATTGTTGGAGCGTAGTCCCGCTGAAACTCCAGCCTCCTTTAGTTTTTCCAGCAGTCCTTCATAGAGCTGGCGGTTGGTATCAAGATCGCGTTTCAGCAAACTGTACTCGATGGCGCTCTCGTTGAGTTTGTTCGCCTCCTGCTTCTGTTTCTCCAGAGCGTCGTGCAGCATGCTCTCCCGCTGCAGCGCGGCCATGTACTGCCCCCGAATCTTACCCCCTACCTTCCTGGTTTCCGCCAGAAGCTGCGCATCCACTTCCTTAAGCTGGTTATTCAGTTGCGCCAGTTTCGGGTAGGACGGTCCGAATTGCGTGTTCAGTTCGGCGGCTTGAATCTTCAGGTCGGCTTCCTTGGTGCGAAGATTTTCCAGCAGGCCCGAACCCGCCTGGTTTCCGGCTCCCGCAGCGTCCAGCGCACTGGCAGCTGACGCAATGGTATCGCCATCCCCAGCCTCCACCAGGCGGTAAACCGATTCTTTGTCCATGCGCTCGGATTCTGCCGTGGTGAGAGCTTTATTCAGCTCATCGAGTTTCTGGGTGGTTATGTTCTGCTTTTCGTCGATTCCCAGAATTTCATGCTCTTTCTGGTAGCGCACCAGTTTTTCCTGGGAGGTTTCCACTTTCATCTGCAAATCCACGAGTTGCTTGGAGAGCCAGTCGGAGGCCTGCATGGTGGAGTCGAAGCGCGACTTGAAATTATTCTCCGTGTAGGTGCTCATCAAAGTATTGACCACCGTGGCCGCCAAATCCTTGTCGGCACTCCGGTAGTGCACCTCGACGATATGAGTATTTGGAGCGAGCGTTACCTTCAGACTGCCGCGAAAGGCAGACAGCAGGGAAGACGTTCGTCCGCTATCGGCTTGCAGCGGATCGGGCGCAAGATCGAGCGAAGAAGGCAGCGGCGTCGTTCTTCCGCCGAACTCCGGCCGGCGGTCCAAGCCCAGTTCTTTCACAACTTGGAGCGCCAGAAGATCGCTCTGCAGGATTTTTACTTCGGTTTCCAGTTCCGTCGGATCGTAATAATCGAGGTTAAATGTTGGAGAGTTATTGAAGTTCACCAACCCCGAGTCCGCTTTGTTGATGGCGATGCTGCCGCTGGCCTCGTAAACCGGCGTCATCTTCAGGCTGGCGATGGCTACTATGGAAAAAATGGTGAGGAGGCAGGCTAGAACCGTCCACTTGCGCTTTGCTAAAACGCGGACATATTCGCCAAGGGCCGATTCCTGAGACAGAAGTTCGGGGTAAATGCGCGGGCCAGCGTTTTTCCCCAAGTCCGCGCTCGATTGCATGTCGCGAATGATTGGAGCATTGGCCTGCACCAGCGGTCCGGAATCCATGCGTTCTCCTCAAACAGTTTTCTAATTCCCCAGGTCTCTCAGGTCAGACCCGCACTCGCAACCTAAAAGAAAGCCAAGCGACTCGATGGCTGGTCATCGAGCCTGGCTACTGCCTGCGAATTCTCTCGCCACAGTTATGGAAAGGTTTCGACGACATTCTAGCATTGCTTGCCGACAAAAAAACCTGTCAATCGAGGTACAGCGCGTTCGGTGAGTTGGCGTGTCCGAAGGACCATTCGCGCGGATGTAAAAAACTCCGCTATACTACCTTGCACTCGACAATTCCAGCCCGAGAAGTAAGGAAAACATGTCCCAGGTAGCTTTGATGAATTGGTCCGAACAGGAAGTATTGGTCACCGGCGGGACGGGTTCGTTCGGGAAGAAGTTCGTCGAAATCATGCTGCGGGAATATCATCCCAAGCGGCTGGTCATTTTCAGCCGCGACGAACTGAAGCAGCATGACATGCGTGCCGCCGGCTTCGACCACGCCAGCCTGCGCTATTTTATCGGGGATGTGCGCGATCCAGCCCGCTTGCTGCGCGCTTTTGCCGGGATCACAGTCGTCGTGCACGCGGCCGCGCTCAAGCAGGTTCCGGCCTGCGAATACAATCCCTTCGAAGCGATTCAGACCAACATCATGGGCGGCCGCAACGTGATCGATGCGGCGATCGACCGCGGCGTTCACCGCATCCTCGCTCTCAGCACCGACAAGGCGGTAAACCCCGTCAATCTCTACGGAGCCACCAAGCTGTGCGCCGAAAAAGTGTTCGTTCAAGCGAACGCCTATGCCGGGGCGCAGGATACTCGCTTCAGTTGCGCCCGCTATGGCAATGTTGTCGGCAGCCGCGGCAGCGTTATTCCCGTCTTCGTGGAGCAGCGCAAGCGGGGCCGGATTACGATCACCGATCCTCGTATGACCCGTTTCTGGCTCACTCTGGAGCACGGCGTGCGTTTTGTAATCCGCTCGATTGAGCAGATGCACGGCGGCGAAATTTTTGTGCCCAAGATTCCCAGCATGCGGTTAGTCGATCTGGCCGAGGCCGTCGCTCCGGGATGCGCCGTGGAGTACATCGGCATTCGGTCCGGAGAGAAATTGCACGAGGTCCTGCTTTCCGAAGATGAAGCGCGCACCGCAGTGGAAATGGATGATATGTATATCGTCCAACCGTCGCATCCCTGGTGGAAAAAAGGAAACTGGGTTCACGGCCGGGAACTGCCGCCGGGTTTTCGCTATACCAGCGACAGCAACGAACAGTGGCTGAGCCACGAGCAACTCCAGGAACTGATTGAGCCCGGAGCCACGGCAAAGTCGCGGGTACCTGCGTAGATTGCCGTGTCGAGGCCAGAACCTCCGCCAAGCGAGATTATTGCTATGCCTGTGACCACAACAACGACCCAATCATTACTCGCGATCGACGGCGGAACTCCCGTGCGGAAGACGCTTCTTCCCTACGGCCGGCAGTCGATTGGAGAAGATGACATCCAGGCTGTCACCGATGTCCTGCGCTCCGATTGGCTCACCACGGGCCCGAAAGTAGCGGAGTTCGAGGAAGCGTTCGCGGCCTGGGTTGGAGCCAGGTATGCCGTGAGCTTCAGCTCCGGCACGGCGGCATTGCACGGCGCGGCCTTTGCCGTCGGACTGAAACCAGGCGACGAAGCCCTCACGACTCCCATGACGTTTGCCGCCACGGCGAACTGCGTGCTCTACCAGGGTGCGACTCCGGTTTTTGCGGACGTGAGCCCCGATACTCTCAACCTGGATCCGCAGCAAGTCGCAGCGCGAATCACGGCGCGCACGCGCGCGCTTCTTCCCGTGGATTATGCCGGCCATCCGGCAGATCTGGATGCGATCATGGAGCTCGCCGAGCGGCACGGACTGATTGTGATCGAAGACGCCTCGCACGCGCTGGGCGCCGAATACAAGCACCGGCGCACCGGCAGCATCGCCCACATGACCGTCTTCAGTTTTCATCCCGTGAAGCACCTTGCCACTGGAGAAGGCGGCATGGTGACGACCGATCGCACCGATTGCGCCGAGGCGCTGCGGCGGTTTCGCAATCACGGCATCTCAAGCGACGCGCGGCAACGCCAGGCCGACGGGCAGTGGCACTACGAAATGGTCCTGCTCGGTTTCAACTACCGGCTCACCGATATTGCATGCGCGCTGGGACTGTCACAACTGAAAAAGCTGGAGCCGAATCTTTCGCGCCGGCGGGAGATCGCGGCTCGCTATTCGACTGCGTTCAGCGATCTTGCCGGCGTAACGCTCCCTGCGGTTCGAACCGACGCAAACCCCGCTTGGCATCTTTATCCCATCCGTCTCAATCTGGAAAAGCTAAGTGCGGACCGACGCCAGGTCTTCCGCGCATTGCGGGCGGAAAATATCGGTGTCAACGTTCACTACATTCCCGTACATCGCCATCCCTATTACCGCGAGCGCTTTGGATATCGCGGAGGCGAGTATCCCATCGCCGAGGACGCCTACGAGCGGCTGATCAGCCTCCCGATGTTTCACGCGATGAGCGACCAGGACGTGGAAGATGTCATCACGGCGGTAAAGAAGATCATGGTAGCGTTTGCCGTATGAACGCGGTGCCGGTCCCCTTCGCTCAATACTCGGTGCTTGTAGCTGGCGCGGGGTCGATTGGGCGTCGTCACATGGCGAACCTCCGACAGTTGGGAACGAGAAGGCTAGCCGTCACCGATCCCGATGCCAGCCGCCTTCAACCCATCGTGAACGAGTTAGGCCTTCAGGGTTTCGCCAATTTCGAGGAAGCGCTCTGCACGTTCAAGCCGGATGTGGTTTTGGTTTGCACTCCTCCTGTCTATCATGTCGAGCAGGCTTTGCGCGCTCTGCGGAGTGGCGCCGATGTATTTATTGAAAAGCCTCTCAGCAACCGTCTCGATGGAGTCGGCTCACTCCAAGTCGAAGCGGCGAAACTCCGGCGCGTGGTGCATGTTGGATATAACCTGCGCTTCAATCCTGGCATACAAACGCTCAAGCGATTAGTCGAGGAAGGTGTTGCCGGCCGTTTTTTGTGGGCGCGCGCAGAGGTGGCGCAGTACCTTCCCGATTGGCGTCCCTGGCAGGACTATCGCCAGAGCTACACCGCACGCCGCGAGTTGGGTGGCGGCATCATCCTGGATGCCTCGCATGAGATCGACTACATCCTGTGGCTTCTGGGACCGCCGCGCGAACTCACTTGCATGGCCGGGCAGGTCAGTGGCTTGGAGACGAACGTCGAAGATTGCGCGACCATCCTGATCCGTTTGCGCTCCGGCGCCCAGGCCGACGTACACATGGATTTTGCCCAGCGGACTGCCTCCCGCTCCTGCGTGCTGGCGGGAGACCGCGCCCGGCTGGAGTGGAACCATGCTCGCAATCAAGTGGAAGTTATTCGGCCAGAAGGTCCGCCCGAAATCATAAATTACGACTTCGAGCCCAATCAGATGTATCTTGCGGAGCTGGAGAATTTTTTTTCCTGCGTACACAACCGGGTGACCTCGAACCACAGTTTGGCCGAATCGGAGTTGACTCTCACGGTCGCGCTGGCCGCCTTGACTTCAGCCTCCGAGCAAAAGTGGGTGAGCTTTGAGCGGTAATCTGATCGCCATTATTCCGGCCCGCGGCGGCTCGAAGCGGCTTCCGGGAAAGAACGTGCGGCCATTCTTCGGACACCCCACGCTGGCATATTCGGTTTCGGCGGCTTTAAACAGCGGGCTGTTTGCCGAGGTGATCGTGTCTTCGGACGACCCTGCTATCGGCCGCATTGCAGAGTGGTATGGCGCCACTTTCGTGCTTCGTCCGCCCGAACTCGCCAGTGATTCTGCGCAGCTTGTCGACGTGGCCCGCCACGTTCTTGTTGTCCTGCGCAGTCGAGGCATAGAACCCGATGCCATTTGCCAGTGCATGCCCAACTGTCCCCTGGTGCGCAGCGTCGATATTGTCGAGCACTGGCGTATGTTCAATAGCGGCGACCGTCTTTTTCAAATCTCCGTGATCCCTTATCGAGGCGTGTATCCGCATTGGGCAGTAGTCTCCGATGAGCAGCAACGCGGACGCTGGCTCTTCGGGAATCCGAGCTTGGTCAGGAGCCAGGATCTACCGTCGACATTTTGCCCGACGGGTGCGATCTGGTGGGCGCGTACGAAAGACTTTCTTGCGCAGAACGCTTTCTATGGCTCTCCGTTTCATCTCGCGCCGATGGATCCGAACCGCGGGATCGACATTGACGATGAAGAGGACCTCAAACTGGCGGAGCTTCTGGTTCATGGATTGACGGTGCGAAATGGCTCGTCTCCGTTGGAACCGGCCAATCGCGCGGCGTATGCGCCGGGGAACTCGAATGGCTGAACGAATGCTCTGCACCATCCCAGCGCGCGCCGGCAGCAAGCGCCTGCCCGGAAAAAATCTGCGTCCTCTGGCGGGCAAGCCGCTCATCGCCTATACCATCGAAACCGCGCGGCAGAGTGGACTTTTTGAGGACGTGTATGTTTGCACCGAAGATAAAGAAATCGCTGAGATCGCGCGCGCCTGCGGCGCAAGCGTGCCGATCCTGATGCCGCCAGAATTATGTGGCGATCTCGTCGCCTCGCACATTCCCTGCCAGCGCTTGGCTGCACATCTCGCCGGGCTCGGCCGCCCCACAGATACGCTAGTATGCCTTCAGCCCACATCGCCGCTGCGCAGCGTCGAGGACTTAACAACCGCTGTGAATAAGTTTCAGAGCGGTGATTTCGATTTCCTCGTAAGCGTGACGCCGGTGGATCCGCACGACTTCCATTGGGCGGTGGTGCCGGATGGCGACGATTATTGGCATATGTACTTCGGCAACAAATATCTGATGGAGCGTCCTCTCCTGCCGCCGGTGTTTCGCCCCAACGGGTCCATCAAAATTGCCCGCCTGCCGGCGCTGGCGCGGGTTGGTCACTTTTTCGGAGAACGCATGGGCGTGGTGGAGACTCCTCCGGAGCGATCCGTTCATGTGGCTTTGGAGTTCGATCTCAAGCTGTGCGAACTGATCCTGGCGGAGCGAACGGCATGAAGGGACTCAAGGACCGCGTTGCGCTCGTTACCGGAGCCACAGGTTTGCTGGGAAGCGCGATCGCGACCCGTCTGGCCGCGGAGCAGGCCACCGTTGTCATCGCCTCTCGTGACTCTTCAAAAGCCGAGCAGTGGGTGCAACGGCAGGAGAAAACCAGCGGGAGATACCTTCCCGTGCAGCTCGATTTGGCCAGCGAGCCGAGCATTCGAACCTGTCTCGACCGCATCGTCGAACAGGCCGGAGTACCGACGATCATTGTAGCCAATGCCTCCCTCCGGGAGGGCGTGGGCGTACCCTTTGAAAAGCTTACGCACGATTCCTTTACGAACCTGTTTGAAGTTGATATCGCAGGCCATGTGTTGCTGCTGCGGCACAGCGTGGATCGTCTGGCAGGCCAACCTGCGAGCATAGTGTTTCTATCCTCGATTTACGGGCAAGCGGGAGTGGACCATCGCATTTATCCGGAAGGAATGTTGCCGACGCCGGTGCAATATGCGGCTGTGAAGGCAGCCGCCGAGGGCGCAACACGCTGGTTGGCCGCCCTTTGGGGTGAGCGGGGAGTGCGGGTGAACGCTCTCGTTCCCGGCGGAGTGGCTTCCGCACAGCGGCAGTCCCAGGAGTTTGTGAAGAGATATTCCGAGAAGACCATGCTCCGGAGAATGGCCACGGCTGAAGAAGTGGCGAGCGCGGCCGCATTTCTCGCGTCTGACGAAGCTTCTTACATCACCGGGCATTGCCTGGTGGTGGATGGCGGACTGACCGCCTGGTGAATTCCATGAGAGTCCTTCTGATCGATCCTCTCGATACTGCGGATGCGGGCGCATGGGCCGGCGAGCGCTGGGATCGGATCGTGGACCTCGGAATGGGCGGGAAGAATACCTACGCGCGCTGGCGCCGCCAGTTCCAGTGTCCGGTGACCACGCTGGATTCCCTGCGGAATGATTTCGACACTTTTCGCCGGGTGCGTGAGTTGCTGGGCTTGGGATGCGGGAGGCTGGTGGACGAGTACGGTCTGGATTTGTGGGAGATCATGTCGATTCTCCTGCACGCGGAGATGGAAGCGCTGGTCGTGTTGCAGATACTTGCGCAGACGCTTGGCTCCAGCGATCAAGTGTATGTTTCGCGTCCCGGGCTTCACGCCAGCCTTCTGCAGCACTTGCTCCCCGCTCGGGTGAACATTTTTCCCTTGCAGCGGGGAGCACAAAAAGGAGGTCTGGCGCACTATCTGCGGGTTTTCAACAAACTTTCGGTGCCGCAGATCATGGACGTTCTCTGCGACAAGTACGACGGCGGGTATCAACTTCGTGGACACTTCTCCCGCAAACGCCGTCATTCCGCGCGGCCGGTGGTCCTGCTTCCCACGGCATATATAAATGTTTCGCGAACCGGCATCGCCTACGCGAACACTTTTCCCGAGGAAAACTTTCTCTTGCTTGCGACCCGGCGAAGCGGGTGGATGGAGAATCTCCCGCGAAATGTAAGCGCCGCGTGGCTGTCTTCGTATGCCTCGCTGCGTGATCGCAGCGCTGAGAATGCGGAAATGGAGGGCCGGTGGCGGCCTCTGCTGAAGGAATTGAGAAGACTGCCGGAATTCGAGACTCTACATCGCCTGGGATATCTGGACGTTGTTCCGATGTGGTTCCGTCGCGGACTCGACGTTCGCGACTCCTGGCGCAACGTTCTGGATACCGAACCGGTGCAGGCGGTGCTGTGCGCCGACGACAGCAATCCCAATTCCCGGATTCCAATGCTCTTAGCGCAAGGTCGCGGCTTGCCGAACATTGCCTGCCATCATGGAGCCCTCGATGGCCGTTACATGTTCAAGCGCAGCTACGGGGACATCGTCTGGGCTAAGGGAAAAATGGAGCAGGATTATCTGGTGCGGAGATGCGGAGTGCCCGCCGAAAAAGTCGAAATTGCGGCTCCAGCGTTGCCGGCGAATTGGCACGGGTCAGGGAAGTCGCGCCCTCCAGTTCTGCAGCCACACCTTCTTTTCATCTCGGAAGCGTCGGATGTGGGGGGTGGAAGGCCAGAGGAGTTTTACAAGGATCTCTTGCCTCCTCTCGCGGACCTGGCGTCAGCTCATGGCCGCGAACTGATCGTGAAGTTGCATCCGGCGGAAAGCGAACGCGAACGCGCTGGCACGCTGGCCCGCATACTTTCCCCGCAACAAAAAAGCGTCACGCGCATCGTCAGCGGCCCGCTCACTGAGGATCTATTGGCGAACGCTTGGTTCGGGATCACGATACTCTCCACCGTCGCAATTGAATGCGCCATTCGCGGGATTCCCTGTTTCTTGTGCAAGTGGCTGGAATTCTGGCCTTATGGGTATGTGGAGCAATTCATCCGCTTCGGAGCGGGCATCGGTCTGAATGATCCGGGCGAGATCGCGAAGATTCCAGAATATCTGCAGCACCCTCCGGGCGCGACAGATGTTCTGGAGAATTGTTGGCGTCCGGCCGCTGCGGGACGTTTACGGGAGCTGATGACCTCTTCGCGAAGAGAATGTTCGCCGGAAAAGTGTGCGACGACGACGATGCGTTGACGTGCGCGGAAATGGTTGGGATCAGGTTGTGGGTGAGGGGACGCTCTTAATTCGCGCAGACGCCAACGTTGCCATGGGGACGGGGCACGTGATGCGGTGTCTCGCTCTGGGCCAGGCATGGCAGGACGCTGGTGGTCGTTGCGTTTTTGCGATGTCAGCATCGACGCCCGCGGTGGATCGGCGCCTTAAAGAAGAGGGGATGGGAATAGAACATCTCGATGTTGCCGCCGGGAGGCCGGAGGATGCGAAAGAAACAGCGTATGTTGCCAGTAAGAAGGCGGCCGAATGGATCGTCGTCGACGGCTACCAGTTCGACTCGGAGTATCAATCGGCGATCAAGGCGGCTGAATTCAAATTGCTGTTCATCGACGACAATTCCCAGGCAGGACCTTACAGAGCTGACCTAGTCTTGAACCAGAATACGCACGCAAGATCAAGCTTCTATGCGAAGAGTGAGCCCTCGACGCGATTACTGCTCGGGCCTCGCTACGCCCTGCTTCGCAGGGAGTTTCGCGGCTGGCGTAACTGGCAGCGCGAGATTCCCGCCGTAGGGCGAAAGATCTTGGTCACGATGGGTGGCAGCGATGCCAACAATCTGACCGCAAAAGTGCTCGATGCGTTCCGGGAGCTTTCCCGTCCGAACCTTGAAACGGTCGTCATGGTCGGAGGCAGCAATCCGCATTTGTGCTCGCTAAAGGCGTCGATTCAAAAGGAATCGATGCGTTTGATCACGGACGCGACCAACGTGCCGGAGCTGATGGCGTGGGCCGACGTTGCGGTTGCTGGGGCCGGCACCACATTCTGGGAGATGTGCTTTCTTGGTTTGCCGGGCATTCTGCTGGTGCTCGCGGAGAATCAGACGCATGTGGCTGAGACCGCCGGCAAAATGGGGATCGCCTGCAGCCTGGGCAATGCGCCAGACGTCAGCGTGTCCACGATCGCCGGAAAGCTTGCGGCGTTGCTCGACTCACGAGATGCCAGAATGAGCCAGTCCGAGAAGGGGCGAAAGTTGGTGGACGGCCGGGGCGCGGAGCGGGTGGTTGCGTTTTTATCAGGTCTGGAGTTGCGGCGTACGGTGGCCTCCGATTGCGAGGTGTTTTGGGAGTGGGCGAATGATCCGGAGGCGCGAGCTGCTTCCTTTAACGGCAAAGTGATCTCGTGGGAAGACCACTCGCAATGGTTTCGAGCCAAGCTGGGCGATCCGCAAGCCCTGTTCTACACGGCGAACAAAGATGGCCAGCCAGTGGGGGAGGTTCGTTATCAAATCAGCGGGAAGCGCGCGGTGTTGTCGATCAGCTTGGGTGAGAGATTTCGAGGGCGCGGCTGGGGCCAGAAGATCCTCGCAGTCGGCGCCGAAAGGGTTTTCCAGGACACCGAAGTTGAGTTCATCGATGCCTACGTCAAGCCGAGCAACCAGGCGTCGCTAAAGTTGTTTGCCGGCGCTGGTTTCCAGCGATTCCCGTCGGAAGTAGTCGAGGGACAGGAGGGTGTCCACTTCGTGCTGGAGAGGCATGATCGAAGCCTTTGATGGGATGTGAGCGGACGTTCCACACTGCCGCAAGCGATATAGTGAAGATTGCAATCTCACAACCGGGGTACCTTCCGTGGGCCGGATTCTTTGACCTGATCGATCAGGTTGATCAATTTGTCCTGCTGGATGATGCGCAGTTCGTGAAGCAATCGTGGCACCAGCGCAACCGGATCAAGTCTTCGACCGGCCTGCAATGGCTGACCGTGCCGGTTGTTTTTCGAGGACGCCTGGGACAGCCGCTCTGCGAGGTGGAGATCCGCGAGCCGCAGTTCTGGCGGAAGCACCTGCGCAGCGTTGAGGTGAACTACGGCAGGGCTCGATACTTTGAGGACTATTTCCCGCAACTCAAGGAAATCCTGGAGAAGCCGCGAGAAAAGCTGATTGATCTCAATCTAGCTCTCGTGCAGTGGCTTGCAGGCGAGCTTTCGATCAAAACTCCGATGGTGCGATCTTCAACTTTACACTTGGAAGGAAATCGGTCTGGACATCTGGTGGCGGCGTGTGAACGGCTGGGGGCGACGGATTATCTCTCTCCTCACTCGGCGACCTATCTGCTTGACGATCTGGACATGTTCGCGGAAGAAGGCATCGCAGTGCATTTTCAAAATTACAACTGCCCGGAATACGAACAGCGCTTTCCCCCGTTTCTGCCGTACGCTTCGGTGGTCGACCTGCTTTTTAACGAAGGCCCACAGTCCGGGGATATCATGCGCAAGGGACGCGGAACGCCGTTGACTCCCGATCAGGTCCGCGCTGCCGTCGAGAAGATGAAGCAAGAGCGAGACATCCCGCGAATATGAAAATCGGACGCCGAAATATCGGTCCGGAACATCCTGTATACGTGGTCGCGGAGCTGTCGGCAAACCACAATCAGGACTTCGACCACGCGGTGCGCATCATCGAAGCCGCCAAAGAAGCTGGCGCCGACGCCGTCAAGCTCCAAACCTACACGCCTGACACGATCACCATCGCCAGCGATCGCGAGGAATTCCTCGTCAGCGGCGGCACCCTCTGGGATGGACGCAACCTGCACGATCTCTACGCCGAGGCCTTCACACCCTGGGAATGGCAACCGAAGCTCAAACAAGTTGCCGAAGATCTGGGGATGGATTGTTTCTCCAGCGCCTTTGATTCGACGGCGGTAGATTTCCTGGAGGAGATGGGCGTTCCGGCTCACAAGGTCGCTTCGTTCGAACTGGTCGACATTCCTCTCATCCAGAAAATGGCGCGTACCGGCAAGCCGCTCATCATGTCCACCGGCATGGCCACGCTGGATGAGATCGAGGAAGCGCTGCAGACCGCTCGCGGCGCTGGCGCAACGCAGATCGCTTTGTTGAAGTGCACCAGCGCGTATCCCGCGCCCGCCGAGGATATGAACCTGCGCACAATTCCCGAGATGGCGCGAAGGTTCGGTGTCCCGGTGGGATTGTCCGACCACACCATGGGGATCGCGGCGCCCCTGGCCGCGGTTGCGCTGGGCGCATGCGTCCTCGAAAAGCACCTCACCTTGTCGCGCTCCACTCCCGGCCCGGACAGCGCCTTCTCGCTGGAGCCGCACGAATTCAAGGCGATGGTGGATGCGGTACGGATCGCCGAAAAAGCTCTCGGCGAAGTGCACTTCGGGCTGAGTGCCAAAGAACAAGCCAGCCGTAGGTTTCGCCGGTCTCTGTTCGTAGTGGAGGACGTGAAGAAGGGCGAGATTTTCACCGCGGCCAATGTCCGCTCCATTCGTCCCGCACACGGGCTGCACACGCGGCATCTGCCGGAAGTGCTGGGCCGGAGCGCCGCCCAGGAGATCAAGCGAGGCACTCCCCTGAGTTGGGAACTTGTCGTCCGATCATGAGATGCTGGTTGTGGCTCGGCTATAAGAATAGCGTGTTGAAGTCGGGGCGCATGTGTCGAACTTTCAACTTTACTTCTGCTCTCGCCTCTCCAGAGAGGCGTTACAAAGACTCGGATCTTGATTCGCGGTGGCCCTTACGAAGCTCGAGACCAAGACCGGTTCCAGGCCAGATCCCAACATCCTGACTTACAACGCGCCGGCAGTGGCGGAGTACTATGCGACGCTCGACTATCTAACGCCTTGCGAGAGTCTGTTGTTCGATCAGTATCTCCGGTCAGGTATGACGATTCTGGACCTCGGGGTTGGAGGGGGACGAACCACCTCTTATCTTTCGTCGATTGCCGGCCGCTATGTAGGGGTTGACTACGCGGCGCAGATGATTGCTGCCTGCCGAAAAAAATTTCCTCGGCTGGAGTTTGAGGTGGCCAACGCCGCCGATCTATCGAATTTCGTTTCAGCGAGCTTTGACGCGGTCGTAATGGCTTTCAACGGCATGGATTATGTGATTCCGAACGAATCCCACTTTTGCGCGTTACGAGAAATTCGGCGCGTGCTCAAGCCCGGCGGAATTCTGATTTTCTCCTCGCACAATCCGCGATCGATCTGGATGCGTCCATCGTGGAACCCGCGGCGCGTGCAAGACATGGCACAGACCATGGCGGGGAACAACTCCGTTCTGTTTCGGCCATTGCTCTGGTCCTTGACCGCAGTGCGCTTGATTCTGGCGGGACTGCAAGCAACCCTGCACTCGTTCAGTCGGGCAGCGCGCAGGCTGCCAACGCGAACCTTCTGGCTGGGCCAGGGCTATTTGCTGGATCCCGCGCATGGCGGCCTGAAGACTCATTATGCCGTCCCTGAAAAAGTCGAGCATGAACTCGGCGGCTTCGGCTTCCAGCTATTGCGTGTGCTCGGGGATGACTACCCGCGGATGAGCCGGCCATATGTGACAGACTGGTACTACTATGTGTTCTCAAGAATTGGAGCGACGGGAGAGAAGTGAGTCTGCGCATCGTTCTGCATAGGCAAATTCCCGACGATCCCAGGCTGCTGCGGCAGTGGAACGACGTGGCGTTGCAGATGGAACGGCCGCAGGTGTTTTACACGTGCGAGTGGGCGCTCGCCGTGCAAACAGCTTATCGAGCTTCTCTCAAGCCTCTGCTCTTTCTTGGTTACGACGGAGACGATCTGATCGGTGTGGCCTCTCTGGCTACGGATATGGCCGGAAAGAAGATAGGCTTTCTTGCCGCTACTACGGCGGACTATTGCGATTTCCTGACATCGCCGCCAGGGCGAGAGGAGTTCATCGATGCTGTTCTCGACGAACTGCGGAAGACCGTGCCGGCCGATATTTCGCTGGCGAATCTTCCGGCCGATTCCAGGACACCGGAAGCGCTCCGCGCGGCGGCAGAAAAATATGGCTTTCACATTTACATGCGTCCCGCATACTTGTGCGCCCAAGTGGAGTTGGGCACTGGAGAACAGCGCCAGGAGTTGAAGGCTTCCCTCGTAGGCAAGAAAAAGCTTCGCCGCTATCTGCGAGCTATGGAGCGCGAAGGGCCGGTCACGTTTGCTCATTTGCAGTCGCTCCAGCAGATCGAGGCGGCCTTGCCGGGATTCGCCGACGCGCATGTGGCGCGTTTCGTCGCGACCGGGCGCGTCAGTAGTCTAGCCACACCGGAGCGGCGGCAGTTCCTCCAGGAACTGGCCCGGCGATTCTCCGGCGCTGGGGTGGTCACGCTAAGCTTGCTGAGTATTGGAGACCGCCCAGTGGCGTGGAACTACGGATTTCGATTCCACGGCGCCTGGTTTTGGTATCAGCCTACATTCGACAGCCGGCAGGAAGAGAATTCTCCCGGCCACTGCCTGCTTTCGAGAATCGTGATCGAAGCCTGTGACATGGATGAAATGCAGGTGGTTGATCTAGGCCTCGGTGCGGAAGGCTACAAAGAGCGGTTCGGAAACAGCACGCGCCAGACGCTCTATGTCACCGTGACCAGGTCGTGGCTCCGCCACCGGCTGGAAATGTTGAAGTATCAGATGGCTATTGCCCTGAAACGATCGCCGAAAGTCGAGTCCGCAGTCCGCGCTATGCAAAGGCGAGTGCAGTCTCTCCGCCGACCTCAACCATGAGCTACCGCCACGCGCTTCGCTACATGAGAAACGGAAAAGCATTTAGACTAGCCTCGAACCCGTGACCACTCGCTCCCAGCCTCGTCCCATAACCGTGTTTACGCCTTCGGATGCCAGTGCCGGCAACACCAATGCTCAAAACCTCACGGTAAAGGAGGTCGTTGCGCGTCTGCCGGAAGACCAATTTCACGTGACCATGCTTTGCGACGGATCTCCCGACCCACGCCTGAGCGTGCGCAGGAACACGCGATTGGTAGGCTGGACCAAACGCGGAAATACGATTCGCCTGCTTCGGCACTGCCTTTTCCCTCCTCCCGACATTTATTTCTTCCCGCGGTCTGGCCCCCTCGACCGCGTTTTCTTCAATGTGCGAAAGCGCATGGGTCTTAGAACGGCGCTCATCACCTATATCGTGATGGCCATGGATGCAGTCACCGGCAGCGGGATGATCGGGCGCTCGATCCGAGAAGGCGACATGGTATTCGGCAACTCCAAACATGTAGCCGAGACGATTCACCAGATGTTCGGGGTGCAAGCGACACCGATCTACGATGGTCTCGACCGGCGGTATTATTTTCCCGTCAACAACAAAGACAAAGCTCGCCAGGAAGATGCTGCGCCAGTTGTGCTTTATGCGGGATCTTTGCAGCCGCGCAAACGAGTGGAAATCGTGATCCAACAGGCCGCCCGCTTTTCCGGCCTGCAGTTCCGGATCGCGGGCAAAGGTGAAACGGAAAAAAGTTGCCGCGATCTCGCGCAGCAATCCGGCTGTCGCAACGTATCTTTTCTCGGGCATTTGTCTTCGGAAAAACTGGGCGAGCAAATGCGCCAGGCCGATATTTTCCTTTTCCCCAGCATCCTCGAAGGGAATCCGCAAGTCCTGCTGCAAGCCAGCGCCTGCGGCTTGCCCTGCATTGCCATGGATCTTTATCGCTCCGATTATGTCGTAGATGGGGAAACCGGCTTTCTAGTCCGCTCCGACGCCGAGCTTTCCGAGAGCCTGGATCGGCTCATCGGCAACGCCGACTTGCGCCGTTGTTTCTCCGCTGCCGCCATCCGCCACTCCAATCGATTTGATTGGAATGACATTGCCGGGCAGTGGGCCGCCGTTTTTCGGGAAGCGGTGGCGAGGCGTCAGTTTTACGATCGACAGAGAGCTTCTTAACCAGTGTTTCCCCGCGCATGGTGACTCCAACCGCGAAACCGTCGAGTGCGCTAGTGCGCTACGGTGGATATTTTGTGTCGGTGGGAACCGCGCGCGTGCTGGGGCTCTTGATCACGTCGGTCACCTTCCCGATTCTTGTGCGGCGCCTCGGCGTAGAGACCTATGGACTGTGGAGTTACGTGGTGGCGCTGTGCACGTTTTTGGATGTGGTGGCCAATCCTGGGCTTTCCACTCACATCACGCAGCAAGCTGCCGCACTCCGGCACGCCGCCGCCGAACTCGTTCCCGACTTTCTAGCGTTGCGCGGATTGAGCAGCCTCGTTGCAATCGTCATCCTGTTGGCGATTGCCGGTTTTGAGGTTCGTCCGGATGTGCGCTCCTTGCTGCGCTGGTACGGCGTGGGCGCTCTCTGCGTAGGTTTGACGGGGACCGATTTTCTGTTGACTTCCCTGGAACTGTTCCACGTTCGCTCCCTGCTCGCTTTGATTCAGCAGGCTCTGTATGCAGTTGGGGTTCTAACTCTTGTTCGCACTCCGAAAGACATCGTTTGGCTTCCCGCCAGCATCCTGGGTTCGGCGCTTGTAACCAATCTCGCGGGGTGGCTCGTGCTCTGGCGCAACGGATTCCGGCCCCCGCTGGTGATTAATCCAAGCCGTTGGTGGGGAATTCTTGTGCCCAGCCTCCACTACGCCGCGACCACCATGATGGCTACGGTCTACCACCGGACTGGTCATATCGTAGTGCGCTGGTTCCTCGGCGACTACGCTCTGGGACTTTACGCGGCCGCAGTTCGCTTCGTGGATCTCCTGCGCAACTTCGTGAGTATTGCGTTGAGCGTGCTCATGCCCCGGATGGCGCTCGCCGCTCGATCCAGTGCGGGGTTAAGGCGGCTGGTGCAGGCTGCCGTGTCCGCCCTGGCTGTTACCAGCATCCCGCTAATGCTGGGAACACTGAGCACCGCACACCTGGTGGTGCCCTGGGTACTTGGAGCTAGCTATGCAGGTGCGGTAGTTCCGGTGCGGTGGATGTCCGCTTTTCTGCTGGCGGCTCCGATTGCATCGCTGCTATCCGGGACCGTTCTCTACGCTCTCGGGCGGCATCGTGCCTATCTGGCCTCTGCCACCGTGGGTGCTGTGGTTGCAGTGCTGTCCTGCCTGATACTTGTGCATGTTTTCGGCCTGACCGGCGCGTGCGTGTCCTTTGTCCTCGGGGAACTCGGGGTCGGCGTCACTGCCTACCTCTTGATCCCCCGCGACCTGCGCGATCTCTGGAAGAATCCCATGATCGCCGTCGCCGGATTTTCCGCCGTGTTAATGGTAGGTGCGGTCCGGCTGGCGAATTCCTACACCGCTCGACCACTGCTTGTGGTGGCTGTCGGCGCAGCCGTCTACCTGATTGCCGCGGCTGTACTGGGAAGAAAGTTGCTGCTGCAACAATTCGGAGACGCCAGTTGACTGCAAGTGCACAGTCCAGACCTCGGACGGTGGCGGTCTTGCTCTCCGGACGCGAGCAGTTCAGCCCTTACTTCGGTGGAGCCGTCGCTCGTTGGACTTACGAAGTCTATAGCCGATTGACTGACCGAGTGGAAGTTACCGTCTTCGGTTTCCCTACGAGAAAAAAAAACTTGTATCCGCTCCGCCATGAAACCAGCGAAGCTTGGCGGGCTTGCGCTCTGTTGGCTCGAATTCCTCTTGCCCGTCGACATGAAGAGACTCTGTGGTTGCGGGCGCTAATCCGCCGGCTGCGGCAGTTCGACACGGTTCACATCCACAATCGTCCGCAATGGGTGGCCGCGTTGCGCAGCATGGATTACAAGGGAAAGATCGTGCTTCATTTGCACAACGATCACCTCGGCCACTGGTCCGGCCCTGCGCTCGACGCCCTGGCTGCAAAGTTGGACGCGGTTGCGGTCTGTAGCCATTACTTGCGCAGCACCTTTGCCTTGAGGTCCGCCCTTCTCAATGCCAAGACCCAAGTGGTTTTTAACGGCGCGAACCTGCAATTATTTTTTCCCCGGGAAGAAGTCCGCGAACCCAGGACGATTTTCTTTGTCGGACGTTTTGATCCCGAGAAAGGCGTGCTGCAACTCTTGCGCGCGTATGAAAGAGTCCTGCACGCGCATCCTGACGCGAAGCTGGTAATCGCCGGCACAACTAGTTTTGGAACCCACCGCGAAACGCCCTATGTCCGCCAGGTCCGCGAGTTGGCTGAGTCTCTCCAGAAGCACAAACAGGCGCAGGTTCACTTTACCGGCTATCTGGACCACGATCGCGATCTGCCTCAGTGGTTCCAGAAGGCAACCGTCTTTGCCTGCCCGTCTCTTTTTCAAGAACCATTTGGGCTGGTCAATGCTGAGGCGATGGCCTGTGCCACCACCGTGGTCGGAGCTAATCGAGGCGGAATTCCGGAAGTAATCGGCGACGCGGGGCGGCTTGTAGATCCAGAGGACGCCGAACAGTTTGCCGCTGCGATTTCAGAACTACTGGCAAAGCCCCAGTATTGCAGGCTTCTGGGGCAAGCAGGGTATGAACGGTGCCGCGAAATGTTTGACTGGAGTGTGACCGCCAAAGCCTGGATGAATTTGCTGGAGATCGTAGCTCGCTCCCAGACTTCTCCTGTTGCTCGGCATGGTTAAGAGACGCGCGAAGTCCTTCCGCTACCCTTCCGGAGCCAGACCATTCAGGATATCTTCGCGAACATAAACCGCATCCGCGTACAGCACCCTGACGCCGCGATGATAAGGCGCAGAAAGCTGATACAGTCCGAATCCTTTGCTGGCCATGAGTTGGTGCAGCTCGGGAAATCCCGAGTCATCTTCGTAGTGTGAAGTAAAAGTAACCTCCATGATGATGCACTTTGTCTTTCTGAGCCCTTCCTGCGAATTCGAAAGCACTCCCATCTCCGCCCCCTGAATATCGAGCTTCAAGATGGATATTTCATCCTCGCCGCCGACCAGTTGGTCATAGCTGATTTTGCGCACATCCACAGTTCCAATCACGTCCCAGGAGTTCGCGGCAAATTGTTTGACAACGTCAGCCCGAGGTTTCAGGAGCGACGACCCGGCAGGATGCCTGAGCTGATTAAACCTTGCTGTACCTTCACCCTCGGCGAGAGCCGCATCCACTATCGCGACGCAGGGGAACGCTCCGAATCTCGCCTGGAGAGGCCCCACCATCCGGGGTTCACACTCGACCGCGATAACGCGCTCCGGCCGGAACAGGTCGAGCAAAGCCTGCGTCCAATTTCCCGCGTTCGCCCCGGCATCGACACAAGTCCGCAACGCAGAAAGAATAGGCGTGGGTACAAGATTCAACCGCGCATCGCACAACGTCTGATATCGGCGGGATGAGATCGCGATCCGGCTAGCCTGGTACCTGTCGATTCCCAGCCGCATGTAGTCGTGCCGGCGCACGGAGTACTCGCAGATTCCGTGAGGCATCACCGCTTTAACGAGATCCTTCAAAGCCATGTCGCTAAAGTCTAGCAGGCCGGTCTTCTCCGCTTCATCACTGCAAAGCTTTGGTATTAGCCCAGTTTGAACACCAGTGCATTTTGTCATTCCGAACCGGCGTTCTTTGCCGGTGAGGAATCTGCTGTTGGCCGGACCAAAGCAGACCCCTCGCGCGATAAATCTGCGCTACGGCGCTACGGAATGACAAACTTTTCAAACTGAGCCACTACCAAAGGTCTCTCTCGACACGAACGATCCCATCCGTCCACACCCGGCCCTGCCTCGCGAGTCGCCGCCGTGTACTATGACTCTCTGCGCCATGCTAAACGGGCTCATGTGATCATGCCGCTCCTCAGTCTCGCATTCGTCCACGCCAGCCGTTCGCTCGCGCACTCGGGCGGTCGATCGCACGGTCGGCAGTTCCACAGGGAGTCCCTTGCGTGATCCCTAAGCTCGTAATTCTCACCGAGATCATTGCCCCATACCGGATTCCGGTTTTCAATGCCTTGGCCCAGCGCCCAGAACTCAATCTGCACGTTATTTTCCTCTCCGAGAACGATCCCACTCTGCGCCAATGGCGCGTCTATAAGGACGAGATCAGATTCCAATATGACGTGCTTCCATCCTGGCGGCGCCGCCTCGGCGGATACAACGTCCTGCTCAATCGTGGAGTGCACGCGGCCCTGAACCGAATCGAGCCTGATGTTTTATTGTGCGGCGGATACAACTATCTGGCCTCCTGGCAAGCCGCTTACTGGGCAAGACGCCGTCGCGTGCCGTTGCTGCTCTGGTCCGAGAGCACAGCTTTTGACCGGCGACGCGGCTATCGCTTCGTGGAATTCGCAAAGACGCTCTTTCTGAATCTGTGTGCCGCATTCGTGGTGCCCGGCAGATCGTCGTTGAATTACTTGCAGAATCTTGGAATCACTGAGCAGAGGATCTTTACCGCGCCTAACGCGGTCGATGTTTCACTGTTTTCGCAGTCTGCAGAGGCGGCGCGGCAGAGCGGGCCTCAGCCGGGCGGCAACCATCGACTTCCCTCGCGGTACTTCCTCTACGTAGGCCGGTTGGTGAAAGCCAAAGGAATTTTCGACCTCGTGGAAGCCTACGGCAAACTGAACGCCGAGATCCGCACGCAAATTGGTTTAGTATTTGCTGGAGAAGGTTCCGACCGCGGCGAATTGCAGGAGCGAGCCGCAAGAATCGTGCCCGGGACCGTCCAAATCCTGGGTTTTACTCACCGCGAAGAATTGCCCGGCCTTTACGCCCTGGCTGACGGTTTCGTTTTCCCCACTCATAGCGACCCTTGGGGTCTCGTGGTGAACGAAGCGATGGCGTGCAGTTTGCCTGTGATTGTCACAAATGTTGCAGGATGTGCTTTAGACCTGGTACAGGATGGCTGGAACGGATTTGTAGTCCAGCCCCGCGATCCGCTTCAACTCGCCGCAGCGATGGCACGTTTGGCGGGGAACTCCAGTCTACGCGCGGAAATGGGCGCCAACAGCCGGGAACGAGTAGAGGCTTACTCTCCGGCCACATGGGCCGCAGGAATGGTCGAAGCAGTCTGCAAGACGAGAAAGTAATATACTGGCTGCAACAAATCAGTTGAATGGTCAAGGCGTTTGCAGGTTCCGGAGAACTCAGTATGGCGGATCGACTAGAGTCGCGCACCATAGATGAGGGAACGACTCAACGGCTTTCCGGCCGGCGCGTGGAGATCCTCGAGTGCACTTTGCGCGATGGCAGCTACGCCGTCGATTTTAAGTTCACCGAAAACGATACCGCGATTCTGGCGGGTGTTCTGGGACGGCTGGGTTTCCGCTGGATTGAAGTAGGCCACGGCGTAGGCTTAGGCGCTGCGCAGGCCGGCAAAGGTACGATGCCAACCTCCGATGAGCGCCTGATTGAAGCTGCAAAACGCGCCGCACCCAACGCCCAGATCGGCTGCTTTTTCATTCCCGGCATCGGCACCGCCCGCCAGCTGAAGTCCGCGCGCGCAGCCGGCCTCGATTTTGTCCGCATCGGCTATAACGCTCCGGAAATCGAAGACGCTTTTTCCTACTTAACTCTGGCCAAAGAATTAGGCCTCAAGCCCTGTCTGAATTTCATGAAGACTTATGGCATCTCGCCCGCCGCATTCGCCGAGAAGGCCAGAGCCGGCGCCGCGGCCGGGGCGGATGTTGTTTACTGCGTCGACTCCGCGGGCAGCATGCTTCCCGAAGACGTGCGCAAATATCTTAGCGCCGCGCGCGACCGTTGCGAGTGCGAATTGGGCTTTCACGGCCACAGCAATCTGCAGTTCGCCGTCGCCAATAGCGTGGAAGCGGTTCGCTGCGGCGCCAGCTTTATCGATACCACGCTCTACGGATTAGGACGAAGCGCAGGTAACGTGCCCACCGAAGTCGCGGTGGCAGTCTTCAATAATCTCGGGATCGAAACCGGCATCGATCTCTTCGACGTCATGGACGCCGCCGAAGAATTCATGGGCCCCCTGATGTCACAGATGCAGCTTTACGACATGATGTCGGTGGCGATGGGATGCAGCCAGTTTCATTCTTCGTTTCTGCCCAAGGTCACCGCTGCCGCTCGCCAGCATGGAGTCGAGTTGCGCCGGCTAGTCGTTGCTATGGGCAAGCTCGATCCCGTCAATCTCGACGAAGAAAATCTGAACCGCGTGGCCGCTAACCTTCCGAAAGCCACGCCGGGCAAAGCGCGGGAAATGCTGACTTCGTTTTTCGTGCCCGGCATTTCCGCGCACAGCATCAGCAGCTCACTTTCGGCAGTGCAGTCGTTGGTTGACGGCATGACCGTTACCTGTGCCAAACGCCGCGCCCGCCCTGTGCTCGAACTCGTCGCCTCGGAATCGCCTGCGCCAGCTTTAGTTTTGCCCGACCTCGTGCTTGCCGAAGGTCCGGTCGTGCTCGGTCGAGTCGTCTACGGTTCGTTCGAGGTACTGGAGCAAGTCTTACGAATGACCGGCAACAGCATTCCGTTATATCTGAACGACAAGGACGGAGGCTCGTGGGCTGCGGAGTGGCCTGCGTCGCTGAAAGAAATTGTCGGTGCGGAAAGAATCCTGCCGATCCGTTCGAAGCGTCTGTTTGCCGGCTACATGGAAGAGGTTGTGCTGGCCACGGCCCATCGCCACGGCGACTTCTGCATGATGATCTACGGAAGTCCGAGCCGTGCCCTGCTGCAAAATTGCTGCGAGACTTTCAGTAACGTTGTGGTGCACGGAGAATTACCGCCAGAGGCTCCGGCAAACTGTTGGCAGATGGCGGATTTCTCCGACCGCATGCATTTCGATTTAGGAATTGGGGTTGCGCTGCTTCTTTGTCCGCCGAGCGGAGCCGACTCCTCTTCGATCGACCAGCTGCTGTTGCCCGAAGGAGTAGTGATCACCGCCGGCCACTTTCCCCGCTTCGAGACGGATACCCCGGGCCGCGCGGTTCTGCGGCTCGATCCCAACCAGGCCTACCGTGGCCAGATCGATCGATGGGTGGCCATCTCGAATCTCATGAAATCGGCGCAACCCAGTCCCTTGGCGATGCAATGAAGATCGGCCAAACGAAGATCGGCGAAATCACGATCAGCGAAATGCGATCACCGAAATGACGATCGACGAAATAACGACCCGCGAAACGATCATGAACATCGTAGCGCGCCGCGAGCAGCACGTCTTCCTCGTCGACGCCACCACCCGCCGTGAAATCACCTACGGCGATTTTCACCGGCAAGCCTGCGCCCTGGCTGCGGAACTCCGCCGGCGCGGCGTACGCAAGGGCGACCGTATCGGCGTGATGGTTCCGAACTGCTGCGAGCTGGCGGTCCTCTATTTCGCGTGCATTTATCTCGGCGCAGTCATCGTCCCCATCAATCCGTCGCTTAGCAAGAGTGACCTCCAATTCATCCTGCAGAGTTGCAAGCCTGCGCTCGTCGTAGCGAGCGCAAGCGGCACACAAGCCATCAGTGGCTTTCACGCGAATGTGCTGCAGTTGGTAACGGCGCAGGAAGCGGCCAAAGACTTCAACGATCCCGGCCAGATTAAGATTGATCTTCTCAGCGAGATGCAAGAATTCGTCCCGCTCGAATCGGCGGATGGCGAAGACTTGGTTGTCATCATGTACACCTCCGGCACCTCCGCAAAACCCAAAGGCCTCGCCCACAAGCTGGGACGGATGTTCCGCAACGCTTCCGCTTTCGCGAGCGCTCAGCACGTCGATCAGGATTCTCGCTTCTATCTGACGCTTTCGATGTCCTACATGGGCGGTTTCTACAACCTGCTCGTTCTGCCCTTTCTATGCGGCGCCAGCGTCGTGGTCGATCACGTCTTCGATGCGCGCTCGAGCCTGCATTTCTGGGACAAGGCGAAGAACAACCAAGTCAATACGCTCTGGCTGGCTCCCACTGTGTTATCCATTCTTTTGAGAATGGATCGTGGCCGCACCGGCGAAGAGTTTTGCCGCAGCTCCGTGCGCCATGCGTTTGTCGGCTTCGCTCCGCTTCCGCTCAAAGTGAAAGATGAGTTCGAAGCCAGGTACGGCGTGCATCTGATCGAGAATTACGGCCTGTCGGAGACTCTGTTTGTCACCGCCCGCTCCCGCCGCGATCTCGGCGTCGGCGGTTACGTGGGAGAAGCGCTGCCCGGAGTGGATCTTCGCGTCGTCAGCGACCGACAAGAATCGATTCCCTCTGGCATCGATGCGAAAGTGGAGAATGGCGAAGTGGAAATCCGTACGCCCGACTTGATGGCTGGCTATCTGGATGCCGACGGACGTTTGTTGGAAGCCGATGCCGCCGTCTGGTTTCCCACTGGTGACATAGGCCATCTCGACGAACGCGGTTCGCTCTTCATTACCGGACGCAAGAAAGACCTCATCATTCGCGGCGGCGTCAATATCAGTCCCGCCGCAATCGAAGAAGAGCTGATGCGCGTTCCCGGTATCGCGGAAGTGGCTGTGGTGAGTATTCCTCACGAACTGTACGGCGAAGATATTGTGGCTGTCTTAAAACTCGAGGCGGGCGTGGAACTCGAGTCCATGCTGGATTCTGTGGTCGCGCACGCCAAGCGCAATCTGGCGCAGCATCAGCAGCCTGCCCGCTACATCGCCATCGATGAACTTCCTAGAACGGCGAACGGCAAAGTGCGGAAGGCCCGCATTCGCGAGTTAGTGGCGGAGAAGCTGCAAGTAGGTTCGGCCTCGACTCCTCGGACCCAACCCATAGAGAGCGCAGGTGTAGCCCGCTGATCGCTCCAGTACTCACTCTCGGAAAATTACACGCATGAAAATCATCGACCTTTCCTTACCTATCGAAGAAGGCATGATGACCTTCCCCACGCACTGGCATCCCGTGGTCGAGATCACGATTCTCGGCCGCCACGGGATTGAAGGCCGCGAAACCCGCAAGCTCGTCCTGGGAACGCACATTGGCACCCACGCGGATTCTCCACGGCACTTCGTCCCCAACGGCAGGACCATCGATGAAATTTCTTTAGACGTGCTGATTGGCCCGGCCACCGTTGCGGACTTCACCGGCTGCCGGCCACTGCAAGAGATCGACGTTGCGGACCTCCAGCAAAGATTGGGCGAGAAAGTACCGGCGCGCTTGATTTTGCGCACCGGTTGGTCCGAGTATTTTGGCCATATGAAGTTCTATAACGAGTATCCGTTTCTCTCCGAAAATGCCGCGCTGTGGCTGCTGGAGAAGGGCGTGCGGCTCATCGCCATGGACACGCCCTCGCCGGATAACCCCGCGCATTCACGTGGAACTCCCAAGGATTCTCCCAATCACAAAGTGCTGCTCGGTGCCGGCGTGGTGCTGGTGGAGTACCTCACCAACCTCAAAGCCGTGACCGCGCCGGAGGTCGATCTCATCGTGATGCCGCTGAAGTTGAAAGGATGTGACGGATCGCCCGTCCGCTGCGTGGCCATTGAAAAGTGACGAGGTGAAGAGCAAAGTGAGCGAGGGGAAGAGTTGAGAGCACAGGTACAAGAGTGGCTTACAGACTGGTTCGTGAGCAGGGCAAAGATTGGCAAAGAAGCGACCGGCAACCAGGCGCGCGAATCTCTGCTGGCCGTCGATTACTTCGAGGCCGGATGGCTCACTTCGATGGAAGTCGTCGAGTTCGTCACAGAGATCGAGCAGCGTTTTAACATGCAGTTTTCCGATCGCGATTTGCAGGACCCGCGCTTCGTGACCATCGCCGGGGTGGCCGAGCTGATCTTGGAACGCACGGCTGAGACCAGCGAGAGCAGATAACTCCAACATTGCGCATCCCGCCTCAGCTCGAACCTGGACGATAAGTGGAGAAAGGCATCCCAGCAAAACTGCACATCCTGACACTCACTCCCTTTTACCCCTCCGACGGGGACGAAGTGAGTGGTTGCTTTATCGCTGAGAGCCTGCGACAGCTCAGCGAATTCGGCGTGTTGTCTTCCGTGATCGCCGTCGATTCCATTTACCATGCCCGCAAAAAAGCAAGCCACAAGTCTCCCGCCGAATGGATTCGTTATCCCCAACTGCCCGGAAACTTCGGCCTGTCGAGCGCGGGCAAGTTCCTCGGCGCAGTGCTTCTGAGCCGGGTCCAGCAGCTTCATCGACAATCTCCGGTTCATGTGATCCATGCTCATGCCGCGTTGCCTTGCGGCCAGGCAGCGGCATTCATTTCTCACCGCTTGCGCATTCCTTTTGTTGTTACCATTCATGGCTTGGACGTCTTTAACCGATGCTTCGAGGATGGCATTGCCGCAGGATGGCGACGGAAGGCTTCGTTGCGCGTCTATGAGAACGCGCGCAACGTAATCTGCATTAGCGACAAGGTGCAGCAATTGCTCACGAAAGGCATGAATGCGAAAGTTCACTCTGAAGTCGTGTACAACGGCACGGATCCCGACCTGTTTTCACCCGGCTCTGTGCCAGACCAGCCGCCGACAATTTTGATTGTAGGAAATCTGTTGGCGGGCAAAGGACAAGAGCTTGTACTCCGAGCCTTCGACCGATTAAAGGATTCGCATCCCGGCCTGCAATGCCGCATTATCGGCGAAGGTGCAGACCGAGATCGTTTCGCCGCTCTGGCCCGAGATCTGAGCATAAGCGGTCAGGTTCATTTTCTGGGGCGGCGAAGCCGCTCCGGCGTGGCCGAAGCCATGCGCAACTGCACGGTTTTTGTTCTGCCCAGCCGGTACGAAGGCCTCGGATGTGTTTATCTGGAAGCGATGGCGAGTGGCAAGCCCGTAATCGCATGTCGGGGCCAAGGCATCGACGAAGTCATCGATCACGGGACCAACGGCTGGCTGATTCCAATCGACGGGCTCGACGAACTCGTGCAAGGCCTGCAAGTCCTCCTCGGGGATTCCAACCTGCGCGCGCACATCGGCCAAGCCGCCCGGCAGACAATCCTCGACCGGCTGACCTTGTCGCATCAAGCTCGAAGCCTCATGCGAATTTACGAGGCCGCCGCGCGATGACCACTCCCACGCCGCTCCCGCAACAAACTTCGCGCTCCAAACTCGTCAGTCTCTCAGAGAACGATATAGCCGAAGTCGCAAGCTTCATCGCGGTTCAGTCCGGCCGCACCAGAGAAACCGTAGAGCCGCATCTGCGCTGGTTCTTGCTCGAAAACCCAGCACGCCAGCCGCAGGACCCTCTAGGTTTTGCACTGCGCTCCGCCGATCAACTCGTAGGATGCATCTTGTGCACCCCGCAAGCCTTTCACTTGGAAAGCAAGAGAATTCTTTTTATGGGTTCGAGTTCGTTCTACGTAGACGATCGTCATCGTGGTCAGGGCGGCCGCATCTTCCTGCAGTATTGCCGCCTCGCCAGGCAGTGGCCGCTGTTCGGAACCTCGGCGAACCCCGACGCCGCGGCCTTGTGGAAAGCGGCTGGAGCATGCCCGATCCCATACTCGGACGGTGAACTGTTCGGTGTTCTTCGTTGGCCGCCAGTCGTCGAAGAGTTCGTTCATCGACGAAATTCGAATCGCTTCCTGACCCGTCTGGCAGGCAGCCCCATCTCCAACCTCGCGCGTCTGGTCCGTCCGTTCAAGATCGATTGCGCTACGTCAGCCGCGCTTCAACTTCTTAACTCGGCGGAGCAGGTGAACGATCTATCGATTCACGCTCCCTCCCCAAAGCTCACTTCGATGCGCGACCTGGCCTATATGCGCTGGCGCTATTTCTCCGGCAGGGACTCAACCACCGCGGCGTTCGCATTTCGCAGCCGCCGTCCGGACCAGGAAATCCTGGTCGCGGTAAATCAGCGAACTCGCGGATACCGCGGCCAAATCAACACTCTCAACGTGCTCGATGTTTATCCCGAAGTGCCTCCAGAAGAGTGGCGGCGAATCGTTGGGGCACTGGCCGAGCGCTACAGGCACATCGTCGACGCGATAGTGCTGCGGAGCCAGAGCCCGGACCGGCAGAAGCTATTGTGCCAACGAGGTTTTCAATACCGCGCATTCGATGCCCCGATTGGATGGTTTCTCGATAAGGCGAAGCTCCTGCCAACACACGATTGGTATCCCGTGCCGGCAGATGGCGACGCATTGATCTAGTAGAAAACGCGGAGAAGCTCGAGAACGCAGGCGGCGGCAGGCAGTAACGTGGAAGAGCGGCGTTTTAGGGCCGCGTACAGCGTCTAGAGTCATCGAGGGCTTTGGCCCCTGTGGTCGTATTTTTGCGAGCGCGAGGTTTCCGCCTGCTAGAACCGCTGAACACGCTGATAGTCTTCACGCAATGAACTTCAGAAGCCAAGCTCGGGCATTGCTGATTCGAACCGCCACACTGGCCGGTCTCGATGAACTTGCCCTCCGCATTCAGAAGCTCAAAGGCGGCGCGCACGGCCTGGTTATCGGCGTTCATGAAACGCCGGCGTCTTTGGAGTCGCAGTTCCGCGCCCAACTAGAATGGGCGTCACAGCATTTTACGATTACCAGTCTGGAGGGCTTCGCACAGCTGTGGGCGCAGCCGTCCGTATCTCAAGCCTCGAAGCCTCTCGTCTTATTCACTTTTGATGACGGGAGAGAGAGCAACTACGCTGTCGCAGCGCGCCTGCTTGAGTCTTTCGGAGGACGAGGTGTCTTCTTTGTCGTGCCCGCCTTTGCGGAGTGTGCTCCCGGCGAATCCCTCTCCTTCTATCGCAACCGGATTAATCCCGACTCCAAACCCGGCGACGAGAAATGGGAGGACTGGAAGCCAATGAATCCCAGTCAGATCGAGGAACTCGCAGCGCGAGGCCACGCAATCGGCAACCATACGCTCACGCATCAACGGCTCGTGGGGCCCGCGCCTGCCGAATTGGAGCGGGAGATTGGCGACAGCGCGCGCAAGCTCGCCGCCTGGACGAAGAAGCCGGTCGACGCCTTCGCCTGGACATTCGGCTGGGATGCGGTGGATGCGAACGCCTGGAAAGTAATTCAGCGCTACCATCGTTTCTGCTTCTCGCCCTGCGCCGGCGCCATCGATAGCCGATTGGACAGCCCGGCCTTGCTGTGGCGTCGGGAGATCGAAGTGAAATACTCGCCCGCCGAATATCGTTTTCTTTACTCGGGACTCGTAGATCCGTGGTGGAGCACTCGAAGGCGACGCCTGCGCCAGATGCTGCGCGTCTCGCAGGATGCAAATGTTGGCTGACTTTTTAGTTGCACCTGATGCCGGAAATCGCCAGGAGAGATGATTCACCTTTTCATCAACGCGCTCGCGGCCAGTGCTGGAGGGGGGCTCACCTACGTTCGCAACGTGCTGCCTCGCCTTGCGGTTCGGGACGACGTGCGCACAACCTTGCTCGCCGGAGGGCAACTGCGCAACGAAATCACAGAATCGTCTCGCGTTACTCTTCTGCGCATTGACGGTCCCGCCGGTTCCGCGAAACGGCTGTTCTACGAGCAGCGCAACCTTTCGGACTTGATTCGCCGGTCCGGCGCCGACGTCCTGCTGTCGGCGGGAAACTTTGCGCTCTTCCGCTCTCCCGTGCCGCAAATCCTTCTCAGCCGGAACGCACTCTACACCTCGTCCGACTTTTTGCGTGATCTGCGGGACCGCGGCGACTATCGTCTGTGGCTCGATACTGCGGTCAAGGCCACGCTTGCCCGATGGTCCGTGCGCGCGGCGGACTGCACGGTCGCTCCCAGTGAAGCCTTTGCCAGCGACCTGCGGCGGTGGACGGGGAAGGATGTGGTCTGCATCCACCACGGTTTTAATCACGAGGCCTTCTTCCGCGAGCAATCGCCGTTGCCGCACGACACGCAGGAAAAGCTGGCTGCGACCGAAGGCTCTCTCCGTCTGTTGTTCGTCAGCCACTACAACTACTACCGGAATTTTGAAACGCTGATTCGCGGCATAGCCGTCCTGAAGAAAAAAATGCATCCTCGAACCGTCCGCTTGATCCTCACGTGCAAATTAAATTCCCAGGACAATCCCGGAAGTTATCGTGCAGCTACAGCCGCGGAGTTGGTGCGTCAGCTCAAACTCGGCGAGGAAGTCATTGAACTAGGCGCAGTATCCTACCCGCTGCTCCATCACCTCTACCAGGCATGCGATTTCTATGTGACCCCCGCCTACGCCGAAACCTTCGCTCACCCACTGGTTGAAGCGATGGCCAGCGGCCTGCCTGTGGTCGCATCGGATTTGGCGGTGCACCGCGAGATCTGCGGCGAGGCTGCGCTCTATTTCCCGCGTTTTTCTTCCGGGGCGCTTGCAGAACAGATCATGCTCGCGGATCGCTCGCCGGCGCAGGCCACGTCCATGCGCGAAATAGGAGTCAAGCGCTCCCAAGATTTCAGCTGGGATAAACACGTCGAAGAATTGCTTCAGCTCGCTCGACGCCTCGCGAAAGAGCGACTCTAGCAATTGAAACGGCACAGAAAAATTCACCGCTCGGTTCCGCGCCGGTCCCCAGCGCTCGCGCTTCACGTAAGATGATTGCCTAAGCCCTGAGGGAGCAACGCTTCGGATGTGTGGAATTTTCGGCATGATTGGCCTCAACGCGCGTGTGCCCGCGGAACTGCTCGAGCGCGCGATCCAGTCCCTGTCTCATCGTGGACCGGACGACGGCGGCACCGTCATTCTGCACGATTCCGCGCACCAAGCTGTAGAAATCGGTCTGGGCAATCGCCGCCTCGCAATCGTCGATCTGTCTCCGCAAGGCCATCAGCCCATGAACGATCCCGCGACCGGAAACTGGATCGTCTACAACGGAGAGGTTTACAACTTTCGCGAGGTCCGCGCGAAGCTGGAGCGGGCGGGGCTGCAATTCAGCAGTCATTCCGACACTGAAGTCATCCTCAAAGCCTATGGGCTTTGGGGCGAAGCTTGCCTGCGCGAATTTCGCGGCATGTTTGCCTTCGCAGTTTGGGATGCGCAACGTCACCGCCTCTTCATTGCCCGCGATCCGATGGGCATCAAGCCGCTCTACTTCTGGCACTCGGAGCGCTACTTCATGTTTTCTTCCGAAGTCCGAACCCTTCTTGGAACCGGTCTCGTGCCTCGCAACATAGATGCCGCAGGCTTGGTGAACTACCTGACCTTCGGATCGCTTTACGACCCGAACACGCTAGTGGAAGGAGTGAGCGCCCTCCCGCCCGGCTGCTACTTGACTTGGAAAGATGGGCAGGTCAAGCAAACGCAGTACTGGGACCTGGTCGATCCCGGGCTGGTTGAAGATTGCCGTTACGCTTGCGATGCGGGCGCAGAAGAGCGCGGCGAACTCGAAGCGCACATTGCGCAACTGCTCGACGAGTCGGTGCGCATGCAACTCGTGAGCGATGTGCCGGTGGGTGTGTTTCTTTCCGGCGGTATCGATTCCAGCAGCCTGGTCGGCGTCCTCAATCGATGCGGCGTCCAGCCGAGCACGTTCTCCATCGTATTTCAAGAGGCCGACTACTCCGAGGCAGAGTATTCCCGCGCCGTCGCACAGCACTTTCGCACCGACCACCACGAGATCACCGTTTCCCAGTCAGATTTTTTTGCTGCAATAGCCCCGGCCATCGGTGCGATGGATATGCCCACCATCGATGGCATCAACACATATTTCGTCTCGGAGCGAACCCGTGCGGCGGGTGTGAAAGTTGCCCTTTCCGGCTTGGGCGGTGACGAAGTGTTTGCCGGCTACTCCAGTTTCCGCACCGTGCCGCGCATGGAGCGATTCGCCCATGCGTGGGATCGCATCCCTGGCGCGGTCCGCCGTCCCTCGATAAATGTGTTTGCGGCGCTCGCTCCCTCTAGCGATCAGAATCGCAAGTTGAATCTTCTCGCCAGGAACGGCAACGGAATCGCTCATCCCTATTTTCTTTCGCGCATGCTGTTCACACCCGAGCAGCTGTATGAGTTGTTGCCCGCAATCAAGATGAACTCCGCGTCTCTGCGTCGGGCGGAACAGCCATTGGCCGACAGCCTAAGCCGCGCCAGCAGCCTGGACCCGATTAACCGTGTTTCCTATTTGGAGGCGCGCTGTTATATGCTCAACACCCTATTACGGGACTCGGACTTCATGAGCATGGCGCATGGTTTGGAGGTGCGGGTGCCGTTGATCGACCATCAGTTAGCGCGCCGTATCCTGGCCCTGCCCGGGGCGTGGAAGCTCGATGCCACAACCCCGAAGCCTTTGCTGGTCAAAGCGCTCAGGGGACAACTTCCGGATAAAATTGTCCATCGACCGAAGCGAGGTTTCACCCTGCCATTCGAGCACTGGCTACGCGATGCGTTACGTCCGGCGCTCGAAAAGTCGTTCGACGGGATTGCGGACAGCCCGCTTGGCAAAATCGTTAGCGCGCCTGCCGCTCGCCAGATTTGGAGTGATTTCCTGCACGGCAAAACGTCCTGGTCTCGCCCCTGGGCCTTGTATGTGTTGCAACTCTGGTGTGACCGGCACTCAATGACTAGCTGAAACCGTTCCCGCCTAACATGCTGCCGAAAACCTCGATTCACACCCTTGATTTTGGGTGGCGCAGCGGTTCACCGCTGCTATAAGTAGCCTACTTTCAAAAGCGGCAGCGGCTTTAGCCGCCGGGTGTACCTCCGGCGAGGAAACTGAGTTTTTCAGCAGCGTAGCTGAAATCGACACTTTAGAGAACTTTAGGCGACTGACGCGCTAATCGCTGAAGGGTTAGCGCTCGATCTAACTCCGACACAACTGAAATTGCTCGAACTTGTGCAACGCGGCCTCCACCTGCTGTCGATGGACTCGGGACTTGCCCCGGCCGATCCAGTTCCAGCGCTGCACCAGAAGTGTTTGCTGCGACCGGTCGGTTTTGAGGTCGAGCGCAGCCACGATCCGATCCCCGATCAGAATTGGGCAACAGAAATATCCAAACACCCGTTTGTGCTTGGGAACGTAAGCTTCGAAGCGATACTCGTAATCGAAGAAGAGCCGGAGCCGCTTGCGCTGGATGATCAGCGGATCGAAGGGGGACAGGATGTGAATCTGTTCCTGCGCCGGATCGGGAATGGCATCGAGCGTATCCGGACGGACCCAGTGCGGCGATTCGCCCGCTCCTTCCAGTTGCACGGGGATCAGCTCCTTTCGACGGACTCGCGACTCCAGCAGACGCCTCATCGCTGGTTTGCGTGGAGCGTCCAGATGACAGATCGATTCCACACTCACGATCCCCTGCGATTGCAGGGCACGATCCAGCAGGTAGTTCAAAGTTTCCCTTTCGGTGGCTGCACGCGGCAGACGGTCCCAGCCGAAATGGCGAGTCATAAGCTCATAAGTTTTCAGCATTCCGGCCCGCTGACTGATCGTCAGCAAACCCTTGTAAAAGGCCAACTCCAGAATGCGCTTGGAAGGCTTGCGGCTGGCCCACGCGTAGTCTTTTTCCACTGGCTCGTCCTCGATGTCGCGGATGGTGAGGGCGCCCTGCCTGCGAATGCGCGACAGCACTCTGCGCAGGTCAGCATTTGAAACCGTGCCGAACCAGCCGTTGCGACGCTGCCAATCTTCGCCTGCCTGGCGCATATCGCGCACATAAAACCGCAGGCTCTCCGTGGGCACGTACGATAGGGCGTGCGTCCAATACTCGAAAACGGTCTTGTCGATGCTCTGTGCCTGATGCAGATGCTCGCGCCGATACGTAGGGATGCGCGTGTAGAGGATGTGGTGATGGCTGCGCTCGATGACGTAGATGGTGTCAATCTGCAAGTAGCCCAGGTGCGCCACCGCTGCCGGAGTGGCCTTCGGACCGGAGCCGAAGGGTTCGGTGGTGTCCAGGCGCTGGGCATGCAGCCAGATTCGGCGGCCTTGGACGGAGGTGAGTTGGATGAGCGGATTCTTCAGTAGGGTCTCTGGTGACTAAGAGAATTTTTTCAGCGTAAAAGCGTTGTAGATCACGCCGCTTCGGCAGTCAAGAGTGACGTTACTATAGGAGATTTGTTTTCTTCTATTGAGGTGCTGCTTGGCTTTCCGTGCAGTTCACCCATGCGGTTCTGACTTCTTAGATTAAGGCTTTTTGGTCGCATTCACCAGCAGAAACAACTTCCACGTCCCCGCCAGCCTCTTCACCAGCCAGCGTGGATAAATCTTCCAAACCAACCGATAAAACGCGGATTGGAATTGCGCGGAAGGTTGATGAACCAGCAAATCGCCCGGACTGAAAACCAGCCTCGCACGCACGTCCCGAAACCCCTGCATCAGCGCAACCGCTTCTTCCCGCGTGTAGGTCTTTGTTCCCGGACTCTCCAGGTTATCGTAAACCGACTGCCGCAAGGACTTGCCCCGCCAAACGCCGTAGCGCAGCCAAAGCAACAGTCCCGTCATCGAGGGATGGTGATACAGCATGATCCTGGCTTCGCCGCCGGGCTTCAATACCCGCCACGCCTCACGCAGGCAGCGCGCCGTGTCCGGACTGTGATGCATTACTCCGTAGGAATAAACCACATCAAAGGAGTTGGAAGGGAAGGGCAGATTCTCCGCGTCGGCCACTCGCAAGTCAGCCTTGTATCCGGCGAGTTCACAGCGCAACCGGGCCCGCTCCAGAGATCCCTCTGACAGGTCCACTCCAGTCGCAAGCGCTCCCGCCTTAAGCCACTCGATGTAATCGGCTCCCATGCCGACGCCAATCTCTAACACTTTCAGCCCGCGCGCCGATTTAAAGTCGGCGAACTCGTGGATGTACGGTTCCAGCGCGTAGCGCATGCGCGCATGCGCCTCAAAGTCCTGGCGCTGCTCCAGGTAGCGCGATCCACAAGGTTCGGCGTCCCAGAACTGCCGCACTTCTTTCTTTTGTTCGATGGAAGAATCAGATAGGGCCATGGGCAAATCTGTTCCCGGATATTAGCAGCTCCACCCGCCATTTCGCCATATTTATTCGCTCCCAGTCAGGATAATATGTTCAGAGCCTTTTCTCTCCATGCAGAACCTAGCCGAGTCCGCTTCAGCCCCGGTTGCGCGCCCCATCGCTGCCATTCCGGTCAGCGTGATCGTTGCCGTCCGCAACGAGGCGCGCAATCTGCCGCGTTGCCTCGAATGCTTACGCGACATGGGCGAGGTGTACGTCGTTGACTCCCAGAGCACCGACAACACAGTCGAAATTGCCCGCTCCTACGGAGCCAAGGTGGTGCAATTCCATTACCAGGGAGGGTGGCCGAAGAAGCGGCAGTGGGCGATGGACACGTTGCGGCTGCGCCACGATTGGATTCTCCTGCTGGATGCGGATGAAGCCCTCACTCCGGAGCTCACCGACGAAATTCGATCCGCCATTCGTGATCCCCGCTACGACGGCTATCACATCGCGCTGCGCATTTATTTTCTTGGCCGCGAGTTGCGCCACAGCGGCGCCAGCTTTCGCAAGCTGGCATTATTTCGCCGCGGAAAAGGCCGCTTCGAATGCCGGTTGAAGGAGCAGGACGCATCCATGGCGGATATGGAGATTCACGAGCACATTGTGGTGGAAGGACCCACTGCGACGCTGAAGCACCCCGTCCTCCATCACAACTTCTCCTCGCTCTCGCATTACATTCGCAAGCACGATGAATATTCCAACTGGGAAGCCAAAGTATGGCTCAACCGCGACGGAGCGGACCAGGAATTGACTCCCTCGCTAACCGGAACGCAAGCACAACGCCGTCGATGGCTGCGCCGTAAGTTCTTCGCGCTGCCGGCTTCGCCGCTCGCTTTCTTTCTCTACAAATACATTTTCCGTCTTGGATTCCTCGACGGCGTCCCGGGTTTGATCTACTGCTGCTTTCAGGGAATTCAATTTTTTCACATCAAAGCGAAGATTTATGAACTGAAGCGGACCTCGGGGGATTAACCGGAAATGTGCGGCATCACTGGTCTGGCAAATTGGGGCGATCGGCAAGTACTCGATCGCATGACGCACGTCGAGGCGCATCGCGGCCCCGACGACTCCGGCTTGTGGGAGCGGCGCTTCCCCGATGGTTCCTACGTTGGCCTCGGCAGCCGCCGCCTTGCCATCCTCGATCTTTCTGCCGATGGCCACATGCCGATGTGCAACGAAGACCGCTCCCTCTGGATCACCTACAACGGCGAAATCTACAACTTCGTCGAACTTCGCCGTGAGCTGCAAAACAAAGGCCACCGCTTCGCCTCCAACACCGATACCGAAGTCATCCTCCACCTCTACGAGCAGGAAGGTGCGGATTGCGTTCATCGCCTCAAAGGCATGTTTGCATTCGCCATCTGCGATCTGCGTTCCGGCAAGCCGGAGTTATTTCTGGCGCGCGATCATTTTGGAGTGAAGCCCTTCTATTACTGTCACCGCGGTAGAAAGCTCGCGTTTGCTTCTGAAGTGAAGGCCTTGCTCCATGTGCCCGAGCTTGATGCCGAACTCGATCTTGACTCCTTGCATCAGTATCTGACCTTCCTCTGGGTTCCGGATCCCAAAACGATGTTCCGCGGCATCTACAAACTTCCCGCGGGACACTGCGCCACCTTTCGCGACGGCGAATTGAAGATCCGCCAGTACTGGGACTTAACCTTTCCCCGCGCCGACGCGCCGTATCCGCGATCCGAAGCCGATCTCGCCGGCGAAGTTCGCGAGCGCTTTCGGCATTCGGTGGAGCAGCAGATGGTGAGCGACGTCCCCATCGGCGCATTTCTCAGCGCGGGATTGGATTCGTCGAGCATCGTGGCCATGATGTGCCGGGCGGCAAAACAGCCCGTCCGAACCTACACGATTACTTTTCCGCACAAGTATCGCGTCGGCGAAACCACTCTGGATGATCCCACGGTGCCCGCAAGGTTGGCGCGCCAACTGGGCTGCGAAAACCAGCAGCTTGTGGTTGAGCCGGACGTCGCCGAATTGCTGCCTCGTCTGACCTGGCACATGGATGAGCCCACAGCCGATCCCGCAATCATTACGGCCTATCTGGTTTGCCGGGAGGCGCGCAAGCAAGCCACAGTGTTGCTCTCTGGCGTTGGCGGAGACGAATTGTTCGCCGGATATCGCAAGCATGCCGCGCACCGCTGGGCGAGCGCGTATCAGCGAGTCCCCGGCGTGTTGCGTGCAGGCGTCGAATCCGCGTTGGGCACACTGCCCAGCTTGCGCGGCACTGCCATGAAGGGGAGCGTGCGCCTGGTCAAGAAGATGGCTCGCAGCGCGTCGCTCGCACCGCAAGACCGCTTCATTCGCAATTGCACCTATCTCGATGACGACCAAAAGATGAGTTTGTACACGCCTGAGGTTCAAGATCAGCTTCGCGTCTCCGATCCCGCCGTTCGTCACCATGCCCGCTTCGATGAAGTACGCGACGCCGACTTCCTGAACCAGATGCTTTATCTCGACACCAAAATCTTCATGGTGAGTCTGAACCTGAACTACAACGACAAAATGAGCATGGCGTCGTCGGTTGAAGTGCGCGTCCCGTTCCTTGACCGCGAGCTGGCCGAGTTCTCCGCCTCAAATATTCCGCCGAATCTCAAGCTGAAAGGTTTTTTCCGGCCCACCACCAAGCACATCTTCCGCAAAGCCATGCAGGATGTTCTACCTGCCGAAGTCTTGCGGCAGCCGAAAGCCGGCTTCGCCGCACCCGTCGACTACTGGCTGGCGCACGATTTGCGGGAAATGGTCGACGATTTGCTTTCCGAAACAAACATCCGCCAGCGCGGCTTATTCCGTCCGGAAGGCGTGCGCCGCTTTGTCGATGAGCAGCGAAGTGGGGCCGAAGATTGGTCGATGCAAATCTGGCAGTTCCTGACCCTGGAGCACTGGATGCGCATCTTCCTCGACGCCGGAGCACAGCAGAGCGCCGAAGATTTCAGCCAAACCCGCGAGGCGGCCACCGCGTGAACAGCAGCAGAGAAAACGCCATCACCGGTCAACTCGCCAAGGCGGTGACCGAAGCCACGGGCTTGCTCCGCGGACCCCAGCGTTTGTTTCCGCTGATCCGGAAACTTGTCTCCGACAAGCTGCGGCTAACTTTCGAGCAGCGGAGTCTTTACTCGTACTCGACCACCAAGCGGCCTAGCAGAGACACACTGAACTCGCTGCTTCGCTGGATTCTCGAAGCACAGCGCCCCGATGGCGGCATCGCCGCCTATTACAGCCTGCTCACGGGATATTCCGAATCTTATCCCGAAGTTACCGGCTACCTCGTTCCCACGCTGTACGATCTTGCGCACGCGAATCGCAACGACAAAGCGGTTGCTGCCGCGGAGCGAGCCACGCAGTGGCTGCTCTCGCTACAGATGCCAACCGGTGCTTTTCCCGGAGGATTGCACGGTAGCCAAGCGCAGCCCTCGGTCTTCAACACCGGCCAAATCCTGCAAGGCTTAGTTCGTGCTCAAGTGGAAACGAACCATCCGGAGATTCGACAAGCAGCCATCGCCGCCGGCGATTGGCTGATCGGCATGCAGCAAGCAGATGGATCGTGGTCCGGTCCCGCCGCGTATCAAGGCGCGGCGCACACTTACTACAGCATGGTAGCGTGGGCGCTCGCAGAATTGTCCAAACACTCCGATCAACGTCACGACCGCGGCGCAGATTATGGCCGCGCTGCCGAGAAGAATCTCGATTGGGTTTTGTCGCACTTCCGGCCCAGCGGCTGGATCGATGGCATCAACCTGCGCGGCCATCCCAACTATCTGCACTTCATCGCCTACGTGCTCCAGGGTGTTCTTGAGTGTGCCATTCTGCGCCGGCGCAGCGATGCCATCGACGCGGTTGCAAAGTCCGCGTGGCTGCTGCTGCGAAAGTTTGAAACCAATAAATATTTGTCGGGCTCCTACGAACCGGATTTCAAAGGCGGCCACCGCTTCACTTGCCTCACTGGAAACGCGCAGATGTCATCCGTCTGGCTGCGGCTGTTTGAAGTCACCGGCGATCTGCGTTACCTCAATGCTGCCCTCAAGATAAATGAGATGCTGAAGCAATTGATTCCCGCGCGCGGGCTCCGGGGCATTGCAGGTGGAGTAAACGGATCATATCCAGTCTGGGGACGCTATCAACCGCTGCGCTACATCAGTTGGGGATGCAAATTCTTCGCGGACGCTCTCCTGCTGGAGCAGCGCCTCACGCGGTCATTCGAGGAATCAGCATGCGAGGCCTTGCCATGCCCATCGTAATTCTGTGCTCCAGCGTGTACAGCGAATCCGCTTGCGCCATGGCAGTCCGCATGGCCCAGTCAGGATACGTTCCCGCCGGCGCCCTCACTCTTTCAACCCTCAATCGCGGAACTCTGCTGCGCAAGCTTGGACAGTGGGGTGTGCGCGACGTTGCGCGCTACGCCCGCGCGAAACTGATCCCGAGTCAGAGCGGCGGGCAGGCACAGCTGCGGAACCCGTACCTGGAACCGGCACTCAAAGACCGCAGCGGAATTTTCCGCACCCTCCGGGAAGTGGCCTCGGCCTATGCCTTCCCGGTTGCGATCTGCAGCGACCAGAACTCGCCAGATGCAATTTCACTCCTAAAGGCGTGGTCTCCCGATCTAATCATCTTCACCGGCGGCAACATCCTGAGCAAGCAACTCCTGGAAATTCCACGCCTCGGTGTTCTCAACGCCCACCTCGGCTTACTGCCGGAAATCCGCGGCATGAGCAGTCCAGAGTGGTCGTTGCTCAACTGCGTTCCACTCGGCATCACCATCCATTCCATGGACACAGGAATCGATACCGGGCCGATTCTCCAGAGCTACGAATTGCCCGGCGCCGCTCACTGCGCATCGCTCAACGACTTGCGCAACCGCCTCATCGCATTCGGTGTGGACAAGATGGTAGAAGTGGTTGCCGCTCTCGATTGCGGCACGATCTCTGCAATCCCTCAGTCAGATCTTCACAAAGACAATCAGTTCTTCGTCATGCATGAGTGGCTCCAGCAGCGAGCGGCCGAACGCCTTACGCAGAGCCGAGTGCCCGTCACGGGAGTGAATGGATAATCCGAATGGGCAAGCCGATGAGTACGCCGAATGAGCAAGCCGAATGAGTAAGATTGGCGCCATGTTGCAGGTCGGCCGCACCTTCGGGATGCGTGACGGCATGCTCCGCCTGGAATACGAACTCCAGCGTGGCAGCGGCCTCATGCTATGGCGAATGCGGTCCGTGCAGGGCTGGGATTCCTGGGACCTGAAACGGATTGCACCCGGCGTTCCAGCAAAGGACCTGCGAATTGCTCGACAAGATGGCACGCACCGATTTTTCTTCGCAAACGCGCCGACCTTGAAATCGAGTATCAGAGAAATCGTTGGCTCCGACGGTGAGAAGCAAATCATCGCCGAAGCCGAACGGATTCTCGCCGGCAACCTGCCATTCTTCGGCCAACTGTCCCTTGCTTCCGAATTTCCGCCGCAATGGTTCCGCAATCCTGCGACCGGTCAAACTGTTTCACCGCAGCAGCCGTGGACGCAAATGCGTTTCGCCTCCCCCGTCTACGGCGACCTGAAATTTATCCTCGAGCCCTCCCGGTTCTTGTTTGTCTACCCACTGGTCCGCGCTTACGCTCTCACTGGCGACGAGCTCTATCCGCAGGCTTTCTGGAACGCGATCGAGGACTGGGCTCTGCACAGCCCGCCCATGGCCGGTCCGCTCTGGATTTGCGGGCAGGAATGTTCGCTGCGCATATTGGCGTGGACGTTCGCGCTGCACGCCTTCGTCAATTCGTCCTCTACCACCGACGAGCGTGTTGCTTTGCTCGTCTCCATGATCGCCGCACATGCCTGGCGCACCGCGCAAACCCTCGGGTACGCCCGCTCGCAACGCAGCAATCATTTAATCAGCGAGGCCGTCGGACTCTGGACGGCAGGCACGCTCTACCCAGAACTGCGAGAGGCGCAGGTTTGGCAGAGCCTCGGCACGCACTTATTGCGCGAGGCCGTTCTCGACCAGATCACCCCAGAAGGAGTTTCGCAGCAGCACTCCTTCAACTACCAGCGCATGATTCTGCACCTCTTGCTGTGGACGCTGCGTCTCGCCGAGATTCACCAGATTCCGCTTCCCGAAGAAATTCGCGCCCGCACCCAATCCGCGTTCGAATTCATGCGCCCGTGGGTAGACCGCGAGAGTGGCTTCACACCGAACCACGGCTCCGATGATGGCACTCAGATCCTCCCACTCGCGTCTTGCCAGTATCGCGATTTTCGTCCCCTCCTGCAGTTAGGCGCCGCCGTTCTCCATCGTCCCGCACTCAAGCCAGGGCCTTGGGATGAGGCTGCACTATGGTTCGGTATCAAGCCTGCCGTTGCCCAGGAATCCGCGCTTGCTCCGACTCTGCCAGCCGAGACCGGATACTTCCGCCTTGGCGATTCGCAATCCTGGGCGCTCGTTCGCGCCGGCCGCTACAAGCGCCGGCCTTTTCAGGCCGATCAATTGCACGTCGATTTGTGGTGGCAAGGCATCAACCTCGCCCGCGATGCCGGAACCTATCTCTACAACGGTCCTCCGCCGTGGAATAATGGACTTGCAGGGACAGCCGTTCACAACACCATCACCGTCGATCATCGCGACCAGATGCGCCGGGCTGGCCGCTTTCTTTGGGTTGATTGGGCCCAGGCGTCAGGCCGATCGCACTCTTCCGCCGATCAGCCCTATGTGGACCGCTTTGAAGGTGAGCATGAGGGATATAAAAATCTTGGCGTCACGCACCGCCGCATGGTGCAGTGGTTGGCGGGCTCGGGCTGGGTCATCGTGGATGACGTCGAGGGAGCCGGCTTGCACCACGTCCGCTTGCATTGGCTGGCAGCGGATTTGCCGTACGATGTTTCTGACTCGCCTTTTCAAGTTGCGTTCACCGCGGGGCAGAGCTGGGTGCGCTGGAATATTTTTGCCAGCGTTCCCGCGAGTGCGGCGATCATACGCGCAGGCAGCCTGGCATGGAAGGGAAGTGGGATGAGTCTGGCTGCGGAAGTCGCGCGCGCCGACGCGCAGATGCTCGGGTGGGAGTCGCCCACGTATGGCGATCTTCAGCCGGCGGTTTCTCTGGTTTACGAAACCCGATCGCAATTGCCAGTTCGATTCGTCACGGCCGTTCTCACCGACGAACGATGCAAAGTTGAATCGTCAGTTGGCCAGGTAGTTATTATGCGCGATGAATCCGAGGTCTATCGAGTGAATCTTTCAGCAAGAATAAAAACTAAGAGGCCTAGCGCAGAACCACAACTTCCCGCCGAGAGCCCGCAAAACGCATGAAGCAACTTTTTCAGGACGCCCGCAGCGCCGAAATCACCGTGGTGGAAGTTCCTGCCCCGAAATTGCTGGCGGGGTGTGTGCTGGTTCGCACCGCCGCGTCCGTGGTTTCCGCGGGCACGGAGCGTGCTTCTTCAGAATTTGCCGGCAAGAACCTGCTGCAGAAAGCGAGAATGCGGCCCGATCTTGTTCGCGAGGTCCTGTCCAAGATCAGCCGTGATGGCTTGCTCGCAACCGTATCCACCGTGCGCAGCCGTCTCGATCAACCCAGCGCCTTGGGCTACAGCAGCGCCGGAACTGTCGTTGCCGTGGGCGAAGGCGTTGCCGATATCAACCCCGGAGATCGCGTGGCATGCGCCGGCGCCGGTCACGCCGTGCACGCCGAGTTCGCCTGCGTCCCTCGCCTTCTCGTCGCGCGCGTTCCTTCTGAGTCCGTCAGCTTTGACGAAGCTGCCTTCACTACTCTCGGAGCCGTAGCGCTTCACGGCGCGCGCAACGCCGATGTGAAGCTCGGCGATATCGTCGCCGTGATCGGCCTGGGCCTGCTTGGTCAATTGACGGTGCAAATTCTCAAGGCCGCCGGCTGCTGCGTGCTCGGAATGGATATCTCGGCCGAACGAGCAGAACTTGCCGTGCGCCTCGGAGCCGATGCGGTCAGCACTTCCTCCACGGGTTTTCAGGACTTATGTCTGCAGCACTCCTCCGGCCATGGTGCCGACTCCGTTCTCATTACCGCGCAGACGGAGAGCAATGATCCCGTGAATCTTGGCGGAGCCGTGGCACGGAATCGCGCCGTCGTCGTCGCTGTGGGAACCGTTGCCATGGATATTCCGCGGAGATCGTTCTACGAGAAAGAGCTCGACTTCCGCGTCTCCCGCTCCTACGGTCCCGGCCGCTATGACTCAACCTACGAGCAAAAGGGAATCGATTATCCCATCGGCTACGTGCGCTGGACGGAGACGCGGAACTTGGAAGCTTTTCTAAAGCTTCTCGCCGATCGCAAATTGAATTTGAATGCATTGGTCACGCATCGCTTTTCGATCGCGCAGGCGCACGCCGCCTACGATTTAATCACCGGCAAAAGGCACGAGCCTTTTCTGGGCGTGTTAATTACGTATCCGGAGGTTGCAGACGAAACCCGCAACGTAAACCTGTCTGAACCTGCCCGGCCTGTCGCAGGCCAACAGTCCATTCACATCGGTCTTCTCGGCGCAGGCAGCTTCGCCACCAGTACGCTGCTCCCTGCGATCAAACGAGTTGGCGGCGTAGAAATGATCGTAGCCAGCGCTGCGAACGGTTCGCATGCTCGGCATGCCGCCCAGAAATTTGGATTTCGTTCTTGCACTACCGACGAGCACGAAGTGCTCAACAATCCGGCGGTCAACACGGTGGTCATCGCCACGCGCCACCATTTGCACGCCGAGCAGGTCATCGCGGCTCTCACTGCCGGCAAGCACGTCTTCTGCGAAAAGCCGCTCTGCCTCAATGAAGAAGAACTGGGTGGAATCATTGCGGCACACGACGCCCCACACAACGAGCAACTCTCCGCTGGCCGGATTCTGATGGTCGGATTCAATCGCCGCTTCGCCCCGCTAGCTGTTCGACTGAAGAATTTTCTGCGCGAAGCGCGTGAGCCGCTTGCTCTTCACTATCGCGTAAATGCCGGCTTCCTTCCCGCCGATCACTGGCTTAACGATCCGCAACAGGGCGGCGGCCGCATCATCGGAGAAGTCTGCCACTTTGTCGACTTCCTGTGCTTCCTGACGGGCTCATCCCCCGTGGAAGTTGAAACTCGCAGCCTCGCCAATCCCGGTCAATACAGCAATGACAACGTGGTATGCTCGCTGCGTTTTGTGAACGGTTCTCAGGGAACCATCAGCTATCTCGCCAACGGCGATAAATCTTATTCCAAGGAACGAATCGAAGTCTTCGGCGGCGGCAGTGTGGCCGCTCTCGAAGATTTTCGCCGGCTGGAACTTGTGCGCGGCGGAAAGAAGCGCGTGCTCCGCTCGCTTCTGCGCCAAGATAAAGGTCATCGTGGCGAGTGGCAAGCTTTCGTCTCGGCAATTCAAACCGGAGCCGAGTCGCCAATCCCATTTCGCGAAATTGTGAGCACGATGCGGGCAACGTTCGCGCTCGAAGAGTCACGGTGTCTAGGGCAACCGATAGCTGTGCCAGCCGCGCCAAATGGCCTTCGCACCGACGACGCTCCCGACGCCAGTGGCTTCGATCGAGCTTCCTGAACATAGTCTTTCTGAACCGCAGTGCACCGTCTCATGAAGATTCTCTACGTTTCGCAGTATTTTCCGCCGGAGATGGGCGCACCCGCCGCTCGAGCGGCCGAGTTGTCGCGGCACTGGGCTGCCGCCGGGCACGAAGTCACCGTGCTCACGGGATTTCCCAATCATCCCACCGGTGTGGTGCCGCCCGAATACCGCCGCAAGTTTCGGCGTCTGGTAGCTCGCGAGCAAACAGACGGAGTAAATGTAATTCGCACTTGGCTGCTTCCTTTTCCCAACCGGAAAGCGTACGAGCGCATTTTGAACTACAGCTCGTTTTGTGCATCGGCCGCGAGTACCGGTCTTTTCCTCGCGCGGCCTGACGTTGTGATTGCCACCTCACCGCAGCTGCTGGTCGCACTCTCCGGTTGGTGGCTGGCGCGGTGCAAGCGTGTGCCGTTCGTCTTCGAGGTCCGCGACCTCTGGCCCGAATCTCTGGCCGCAGTCGGCGTGGGCGACGCCAATTCGCTCTTGCACCGGACTCTGGCGGGAATTGCGGCCTTCTTGTACCGCCATTCCGATCGGATCGCGGTGGTTACCCCGGCTTTTGAAGACTACCTCGTCGAACACTGGCGCGTGCCTCGAGAAAAAATTTCCGTGATTGAGAACGGTGTCGAGACCAGCCTTTTCGCTCCCGAACCACTTACCGGAGACGCGGAAACCGGTTTGCGAAGGGAACTGGGCGTGGAAGGAAAGTTTGTCGTCTCCTACATCGGCACCATGGGAATGGCGCATGGGCTGGAAACAATCATCGCCGCTGCCCTGCAATTGCAGGATGCGAATCCTGAGATTGCTTTTCTGATCGTCGGGGAAGGCGCCGAAAAAGATCGCATCCTCTCACTAGCCCGCGAGCGCGGTCTCAACAATCTGCGTTTTATCGATCAGCAGCCCCGCGAAAGAATTCCTGCCTACATCCGCGCCTCCGATGTTTGCCTCGTTCTGCTCAAGAAAGCCGAGGTCTTCAAAACCGTGATCCCCACCAAGATGCTGGAGTTCATGTCGTGCGCGCGCCCTGTAATCCTTGGAGTCGACGGTCAGGCCCGCAACATTTTGGAGGAAGCCCGTGGCGGGCTTGTGATCGAGCCCGAGAATTCGGTCGATCTGGTGAATGCGATTCGTTACTTGTCAGCTAATCCGCAAATTGCCCGCGAATTGGGAAAGAACGGCAGAGAGCACATCGTGCGCAAGTTTTCCCGCCGTCACACAGCGGAAAAATACATTCGCATGCTCGAACGCCTGTTGAATCTGCCGGCTCGGCGTGAAACAGAAATCGCCGCGTAAAATCGACCTCCAGCTCACCTACGGGTGGGCTGCCAGAATTGCCAATCCCGCGGTCGCGGATATCGCCGCGTTAATCCCCGTGTCGGCCGCCGATCGGACGCCGCTGAGCGGCACGAAGAGGATGTCATCGGCCTGCAGTGTTATGTCGGGAGCCTTTGCCTCCAGCATCTTCTTCAGCGGAATTCGTGTTTCGGTCATTCCCGCCGGGCTCTTGCGGATGATACGGATTCCCCCCAGCTTTGCCGTGTGATTTGTACCGCCCGCGAGCGCCAGCGCCTGCAGTACGGTCAGACTGCCGTTATCGATCAGCAGCCCGGCCGGGCGTCCCACATCCCCCACCACATAAATGATCGGCGCCCGCGGTATCGTAATGGTGTCGCCAGGATTGATCTCGATATTATCTTGCAGATCGTCCGCCAGATTTCGCGGCAGGTTCACGGTGATCGGCGTAGTCTGCGTGTGTTGCCGGATGACACTTACTTTTCGTCCTGCCGCCGGAGTAAAGCCGCCCGCCGCCGAGATCATATCGTACAACCTGCGGTCCCCAGGTGCCGGGTAGATGCCGGGCCTGGTTACTTCGCCCAGAATCGTCACTCCCTGCGCTGCCGATTCGTCGATGAAGATCGTAACGTGAGCACTGCGGACAAAGCCGCGGTCATCGAGCCGCTTCTCGATCAACGCTTGCGCCTCTTCCACGGTGAGGTCGCTCACATGCACGTAGTCGATCAACGGAAGATAAATATCTCCCGAAGTGCCGACCCGCGCCTTGGTGGTCAGTTCCGGCACGTTATAGACGCTGACCTCAAGCAAGTCGCCGGCGCTGAGCCTGAGCAGAGAAGAACTGTCGGCGCCGGGCGTAACCACGCCGACGGAAGCCGCAGCGTCCGCAGCCTTCGGCGTGTCAGCGTTGTTGGGCACACTTCCGACGGCAGCTTGAGAGACCGGCTGCCCCGCCGGCAGTACGGGTACAGCCGTGGATGAGGCTGCCGTCGTCGCCGCTTGTTGTGCCGAGAGCTTGAACTCCGAACTGAAAAGCAATACGAGAGCGGCCGCGAGCAGGCTACCGCTCCGGGCAAAACTGAATCTGCCGAACTCCATCACGGACCTCTGGTGGAAGAAGGATCGCTGAAAAGTTTAGCACAGCGCCCCGCTCCCATCGCATCGCTTTGTCGCTAGACGCCTTGTGTGTCTGAGTTTTCCACAGATTTCTCGCCGGAGGCGATTGAAACTCATCCTTAGGGCTGCTAGATTCGCAGAAACTATAGAACGCAGACGAACGCAGACGGAATCTGTTAACTCACTACCGGGCAGCACCGCCGTGCTGCATACTTTAACCGTCGGATCAAGATCACTCGCACCGACGTTCGCATAACTGGCCGGAGGGGGGACAGTTGACAGTAGTCTTCTTTGCGATTTTCTTCCTGTCGCTACTGTTCTCGTTCATCCTGACCCGCTATGTGCGGGACGTTGCCTCCCGCCGCGGGTGGGTGGCGATTCCTTCGGATGAGCGTCACCTGCACGCCAGTCCGCTGCCGCGCCTCGGTGGCGTGGCTATTTTCATTTCCTTTTCGCTGACCATGGTGGCGGCCGCGGTCCTCGGTTCCTACCTGCCCCACCTGCACTCGGCGTTCTCCCTCAAGACCCTGCTCACCATCCTGGCGCCGGCGTCGGTTGTTTTCCTGCTTGGCGTCTATGACGACCTCTACACCGTCGGCCCCTACGTCAAGTTCGCGGTGCAAGGTCTCGCTGCCACCATGTTGTTCATGGGTGGCCTTCGCATTCTCAACATCCCTGTATTATTCGGCGAGCACCAACTGCCCTGGTTTGTCGGCTTGCCCTTTACCATCCTGTGGGTCCTGGCCATCACCAACGCCTTCAACTTGATCGATGGCCTGGACGGCCTGGCCGCTGGTTCGGCATTGTTCTCCACGCTGGTCGCTTTCGTAGTCGCCCTGCTGAGCGGGTCTTCCCTCGTTACTGTGATGGCCATTGCTCTGGCGGGCGCCATCCTCGGCTTTCTGCGCTATAACTTCAATCCCGCAACCATCTTCCTGGGAGATTCCGGCAGCCTTTTCATCGGCTTCCTGCTCAGCGCGCTCGCTCTCGCAGGTGCGCAAAAAGCCCCCACCATCGTCGCCGTTGCCATTCCTGTCGTCTCCTTCGGCCTGCCGATTCTGGAGACCTCGCTTTCCATTCTCCGGCGCCTGGTCAGCGGCCGCCCGGTTTTTACCGCGGACCGCGAGCACATCCATCACAAACTGCTCCAGCACGGACTCACGCACCGCCAGGTCGTGATCGTGCTCTACGGTGTCTCCGCCGTCTTCGCGCTCTTGAGTCTGTTCCTGCTTTGGCCCACAGGCAGCTCTTTGGGCCTGGTTCTCGCTGTTCTTGGAACCGGCATCTGGATCGGCGTTCAACGCCTCGGTTATCTTGAGTTGGGCGAACTGGCTCGCGTCGCCCAGCGCACTTTCGAGCAGCGCCAGATCGTCATCAATAACCTCGCCATCCGGCGAGCCACCCAGGAACTCAAAGCCGCTCGCGACTACGAACAGGTTTGCCGCGTGCTGGAGGCCGCCTTCGCTTCCAACGACTTCGATGGCTTCGACGTTCGCTTCAAAGTCTTTCCCGGTGAAGCCCATCCGTTCGGCGCAGTCGATCCCGGCACGCCACCCCGGCATGGAGAAGTCCTGTTTCATTGGGGTAAGAGCAGGGGATCGAGGTCTCTTGATGGTCTTGCGGTTTGGACTCTTTCGCTCGACCTGGTCAGTTCCGCCAATCGCCACCGCGGTGCGCTCGTGGTTCACCGCTTGTATTCGCAGCGCCACCTGCAGCTCGACATCAATCTTCTGACCACGGGCTTCCCCACGGCTCTCGCCGACGCTCTGGATCGCACTCTTCAATACGGCGTCCAAGTCCTACAACACGCGGGTCAGGATAATCAGGGATTTGTCGCCGCCCAGGCCAGCTAAACGCCTCACAACAAATGGAAAGGCCGCAACGAACGGGAAGAGCACGAGTTCACAGCCTGCGGAAAACCTCGATTCGCGGCGGTTTTGAAAGGGCGCGACTTCAGTCGCGCCGCAAAACCTAAAATTGACAGCCGCCCCGCAGCCGCGAAGCGGCGGCAGAATGCAGCCCACAGCCTGCCCTGAGCTCGTCGAAGGGGCGCAAGCCGTGGGTCAGGAAGCTGGAAAGGAGTAGCCCCGGAGGGGCGAAAGAGAAGTTCTCACACACTCAGCGCTGCGACAAAGCGAATATATCCGCGCTTTGGCGCCTGAGCCGTAGAGGCCAGGCGCAGCAGGCACACGCCCAATTACCACCCAGGCGCGCCGCAAAGAGTTAGGGGGGAAGGCTGACGGTTAAAGCTTTGCGCTAACGTAAGAGTTGATTTCGCAATTCAGGCAAACTTCTTCAAAAGCCGGTGCTGTCCACTGCATGATTTCCCCCAGTATCAAGGCATTTGCTGCCTCGAACATGAAATCAGTTTAAACCAGCACTCGTCCCGGATCAATAGCCCAAGCGAAAAAATCTATCGCCCAACGAATGGTTGCAATTTCTTGCATACTCCCGCCATGCGATCCAATCCTCGCAAAAGGCGGACTTTGCCTCAAGAAACGTTTTCCACAACCCGGAACCACTCCCGCTACTTCTTCATCCCGCCATCCCTATTTACCTTAGGACACCTCATTTTCCTGCGGGATTACTGAAGGATCGCAAGCAATGTTTAGCAAGACTGTTTACGGCACCACGTTCAAAGACGTAAATTTCGTTCCGCTTCAGTCCGCCACGTTTTGCATCCAGTGCGAACTGATCGGCACCAATAGCAGGCCCTTTTGCCTCGCCTGTGGCAATACGTCCCTGCTCAGCCTCTCGCGCGTTCTGGGCGGGTCGCTGCGCCATCAGCAGACCGCACATCTCATCACCGATTCCGAGCTCGACAGCCTCGTCCGCGACCTGCTGCGCACTGTCCCCGACCCACAGATCCGGGACAGAGAATCTCTGAACGTTGCCGACTTTCAGACGCGCCAGCCCTCGAGTGTTCTCCGCAGCCAGCTTCGCGTAGCCAACGCCGCCCATCCCGTCTCCGGTTTTCGCGCCGTGCACCCGGGCGAGGAAGTCGAGATTCACTCCGCCGAACTCGACCTCGAACCTGCCATTAGCGCCATCACCGAGCGCGCCCAGCATCTTACCGGCGCCACCGGTGCAGCCATCGCCCTGCGCGCCGGCGAAGAGATCGTCTGCCGCGCCCGTGCCGGCCGCACCGCTCCCGACCTCGGCGTGCGCCTGCAAACCGACGCCGGCATCTCCGCCGAAGCCGTTCGCACCGGCGAAGTCATGCTCTGCCACGATGCCGAGCGCAACCCGCGCGTCGACCTCGCCAGCTGCCGCCGCCTCGGAGTCCGCTCCATCCTGGTCTCTCCGCTGCGCTACTATCGCCGCACCCTCGGCGTCTTCGAAGTGCTCTCCTCATCTCCCAGCGCCTTCGACGAAAAAGACGTCGCCACCATGCAACTCCTCTCCAGCATGATGGTCGCCGCCATCTCGCGTATCTCCAGCCTGCACCAGTCCCGCGCCGCACGCATGGCCGGATAAAGCGGCGCCCCGAATGTGGCCCTCCGCCAAGTTGGGTCGCTACGTGGCTAGCCGCAATCATTGCCCGTGATGCGAGACGCAGCCATTAGTGACACCCTCCATGTCCTGCTCAATCGCCTGCCATCCGTAGGTGACCCCGTAGTTTGACGGCGGGATGCCGCTGCCCACTTCCTCTGCGTTCCCGCAGCCCGACACGCCGTTGATAGTTAGCCCCTCGTATTGCGACGAACTCGTGAACTGGGCGAAGAACAGCTGCGCCTCGGGCGAGGAATTGTTCATCGCTCCGTTATCGACGACGCTCGAACACAGCCAGCCCGTGATGTTCGTACTGGGGTAGCTGAAGGTTCCGATGTTGCCGTCCACAATGCTCATCGCCCTCCAGTTGTTACCCTCGGTTTCGTTTGTGTCGTAGGGACCGCCGCAGTTGTTGTCCCCAGCCCAGCCGCGCACGGAGCCCAGCCCGTCGCCGCTGTACTGAACATTCTGATACCAACTAGGAGGGCTATTGAAAGTGTTGCACCCGAGCTGGCCGGAAGGGCAGACCTCAGTTGGCGCAGGGATTACCCCGTTGTTGTAGTAGCAGCCCTGCGCGATGTCGCTCAAGGAAGGGGACGAGAGCAGTGAGAGCTTGTCGATATAGTTTTGATTTTGCCCGGTGCCCGAGCCGGCCCCGTACCACGCCATCGGAAAAACCGCTGCGGCTCCTCCGGCACTTTCTCCCTGCACGCACATACCTCCTTTGCTCCACAGGGGCGGATTCGTGCCCGACCCGAATCTTATGTACGCGAGGAAGGTTGCTGGGCGGCATGCTGCATCGCCCACGCTTCCGCCGCTGCCGCTGGTTGGATCTTCCCATCCGTCGGCCGGATTCCCATTGTAGGTCGTGTCCCAGGCCGTCTGCACGACCTCGTAGTGGGCTGAGTAGTCGCCCGCGTAATCCTTGATGCTGTGGCACGTCTCATAAGTGCAAGTGGACGTGTCTTCGCTTCCCGTCGGGGTGGTACCGTCGCCGTCGCTGAAAAACACGATAGTCCCCTCCGGCGACGTTGGGCCCTCATATGCATAAGTCATCCCCAGCGACGCGACTCCGCTCGCAGCCGCACAGTTCACTATCGCGTGGCTGCAAGTTACTCCGCTGCCCGATATCCACTGGTCGCCCGAACAGGTTCCAGGCCCGACGTTTGTAACCGTTCCAATGGGCAGCGGGCCGGACTGGGCGCTCGCCGAGATCACCAATCCCCATGCGAAGAAAATCAGGACCACAAACCGTTTGCTCATAACCCAAGCTCCTCTTTGATTTCTCGGGGCTGGGCTGGAGACGTCCGCCCCAAGGTCCGCGAGTATACCCGTTCCAGCCGCCTTGCGGCCAAAATCGTAATCCTGTTATGAAAAACGAACAGCCTCGAATATGCTGGAAATAGGCCGTGGTTAGTGGTAACGTGTTTGACCGGTCGCGTCCGACGGACGTATCGCCCGGCGCAAGGCGGCCTTTGAGAAGACAGGTATGGCTAAGTCGAGCCGAATCGCACGCGGACTATTCCTCCTCCTCTGCGTCCTCGCACTTCGGGTGCCTAGCCTGGCCCAGTTTGAGGCGCGCGGACAGTTTCTAGCCCAGTCAGGCTCGGGCCCTGTATCAGTCGCCGTTGGAGACTTTAACCACGATGGCATACTCGATCTGGCTGTTGTTTCCGACTGCTGCGCTGGGACCGGAGTGGCAATTCTCATGGGTAGAGGTGACGGGACGTTTGATCCAGCTGTGGTGTACGCCGCCGGGGATCAGCCTTTCTCTGTTGTAGCTGCCGACTTCAACCACGACGGCAATCTTGACCTGGCGGTGGCCAACTCGCTCAGCCCCTACCTCACGATTCTGCTGGGAAACGGCGACGGAACCTTCCGCTACGGTCCGCAGAGCCCGAAGACCCCGGCATACGAAAACTACGTCACTGTCGGCGACTTCAACAACGATGGCACCCCCGACCTTCTGGCGCTTTCACTTAGTAACCCATGCAAATGCATCAGCGTCCTGATTGGCAACGGGGACGGGACGTTCCAGGAGGCAATAAACACCGAAACGTCCTTTGGAGTGCAAACCTTGGGAGTGGGGGACTTTAACGGCGACGGCAAGCTGGATCTGGCGACCGCGGGAACCGTCGGAGCCTCCAGCGCCGTCAACATCCTGCTGGGCAACGGGGATGGCTCGTTCAGCTATGGCGCCAGTTATCCCGGCACGGAGGTAGAGCCGCAGGCAATTGCGGTTGCCGATTTCAACCACGACAACCGGCTGGACTTCGCCGTGGCCGCCCTCTTCGGGGGGATAACCGTTTTCCTCGGCAATGGCGACGGTACATTTCGGCCGGAGCCGGAATACCGTGTGACCGCTCCGGGTTGGGTGGCAGCGGCCGACCTGACCGGCGACGGCAACGTCGACCTCGTGGTCGCGAACAATGAGTCGACATTAGGCAACGCCGGAGTGACAGTGCTGATGGGCGAGGGCGACGGCACCTTCCACTCGGCTAAATACTACCCCTGCGCCAATGAAACCTATTACGTGGCCGCGGGAGATTTCAATGGCGATCGGAAGCCCGATTTGGTCGTCGCGAATTACGGCGGGGACAACGTTTCGATCCTGTTCAACACAGGTGCCGTCGCCTTCTCGCCCACGATGCCGCTGAATTTCAAAAAGCAGGCGGTGGGTACCAAAAGCAACCCGCAGGCCGTCACCCTCACAAATACGGGCACCACTGCGCTGAGAATCGCGTCGATGAAAGCCAGCTCCGAATTCGGCGTGGCCTCGACCTGCGGCGCAAGAGTTGCGCCGGGAGCGGTGTGTACCATCAGCGCGACGTTCTCACCGACCAAGCAAGGCGCAGCACAGGGCACCATCACCATCATCGACAGCGCGTCAACCAAGCCGCAAGTGATTGAACTGCTGGGAACGGGAACGTAGCTCTCATCAGTTTGCCCCCATCTTGCCCTCCCGATTGTTTTCTTCATGTATGAAGCAGGAAGCGGAATCGTGATAGCCTAATCCTCGCCGCTTTCGCCGCAGCTAGGTGGGCGCGGCCCGGCAGAAGCAGTATGGTTTCTCCTTACAGCCGTCGCTCTCCTCTCTTGATAGCCTTCTGCGCCGTCCTCTTCAGCGTCGCGGCGCGCGCCTAATTTGAGGCGCGCGGATTGTTTTTGGCGGAGTCAGACTCGAGGCCGTATTCAATCGCCGTCGGGGATTTCAACCGTGACGGCAACCTCGACCTGGCTGTGGCGAGCGGATGCTGCCCGGGCGCTGGCTTAACCATCCTGCTTGGGCGCGGCGACGGCACCTTTGAACCTGGCGTATACTACGCCGCTGGGGATCAGCCATATTCCGTCGTCGCAGCGGACTTTAACCACGACGGCAACCTCGACTTAGCCGTGGCCAACTCGCTCAGCCCCTACCTCACCATTCTGTTGGGCAACGGCGACGGGACTTTTCGGGCCGGGCCGCAGGCTCCCGCCCTCGAGCAGCCAGCGGTCTTTGTGACGGAGGGCGACTTCAACGGCGATGGCATTCCTGACCTCGCAACGGTGGGCAGCAACATTATTAGCGTTTTCCTCGGCAACGGCGACGGCACTTTTCAAAACGCGTTACTCAGCCATCATTCGCCGTCTGGGTGATCGGCGCGGGCGATTTCAACCGCGACGGCAAGCTGGACTTGGCGACCGCGGGAAGCTTTGGGGCGTCCAGCTCCGTAAACATCTTGCTCGGGAACGGCGACGGCTCGTTCAGCTACGGCGCAAGCTATCCCGGCACGGAGGTTGAACCGTCGGCCATTGCCGTCGCCGATTTTAACAACGATCACAAGCTGGACTTCGTTGTCTCCGCCCTCTTCGGAGGTTTGACCGTCTTCCTCGGCAACGGCGACGGCACTTTCAAGTCGGAACCGGAGCTTGGCGTCCAGGCACCGCTGCGGGTGATCGCGGCCGACTTGGACGGCGACGGCAATGTGGACCTTCTCGCGGCGAACGACGAGTTGCGACTGGGCCACGGAGGCGGCGCGACGGTGCTGATGGGTAACGGCAACGGGACCTTCCATGCGGCCAAAGTTCTACGCCTGCGACGATGAAACGTCCTACGTGGCCGTAGGCGACTTTAACGGCGACAGGAAGCCAGACCTGGTTGTCGCGAATTACGGGGGCACGAGCGTATCTGTGCTGCTCAACACAGGCGTTGTGGACTTCTCGTCGGCCACGCCCTTGAATTTCAAGAACCAGGCTGTGGGCACGACCAGCAAGGCGCAAACTGTCACCCTCACCAACACAGGGACGGCCGAGCTGAAGATTCAGTCGATGAAGGCCAGCAGCGAGTTCGAAATGAGTTCAACCTGCGGCAAGGCTGTCACCGCAGGCGGGGACTGCACGATCAGCGCGACGTTCTCGCCCACAAAAAAGGGCTCCGTGCAGGGCACGATCACCATCATAGACAGCGCCTCGACCAAGCCGCAGGTGATCGAACTGCTCGGAACGGGAACGTAGACCGTCGCAAGCCAAATCCGGCACTCTCTTGGCTTCTCACGCCTAATACGCCCAATAAGGTCCCGCTGTCACCCAGCCCTGAAGCGCAGTCCATGATGCCCACCCCACAAAGCACCTTTAGCTCTCATCAGTTTGCTACCACCCTGCCCTCACGATTTTTTTCTTTCTGCTACTTTTCCACAATCTCGGGTTAATATGTACAGACAAGCCCCGGGCCCTTGGTATGGCCGCTATCGTTCAGCCGTCACCGCTCGCTGTCCCCAATCGCCGTCGTCGCGTGCGCCACAAAGTGCACGTGCCCGCCTATGCCAGTTTTGGGGGCACATCTCAGGGCGTCATGCTCGATCTTCACGAGATCCTCAACCTCAGCGAAGTCGGCGTGGCCGTGCAGTGCTCCGCGCCCATGGAAATCAACCTCCCGGTCGAGTTGTGCCTCGATCTCGCAGAATCCGCCGGACAGATTTTCGTTACCGCGCAAGTAGTCTGGTCCGACCCTGACGGGCGCGTTGCCTTCAGTCTTCCTACCCTCACAGATTCTGTTCTGCGCCGGCTGCGCGAGTGGCTGTTTCTCAACGCCATGGCCGCATCCGCCAACGCCGCCGCTGCCAGTGCGCCTCCGTCCGAAAATTCCGATAAACCTTTCCTTCGCCAGAGCTATACCGACGTCCTCACCGCCGCCTCCGCCGTGCAGCGCGAAGCTGAATCCCTCGGATCCGATCTCGATGCAATCATTTCGCTGATCGCCGCTCGCTCCCAGTCTCTGCTCCGCGCTTCCGGCACCGCCATTGCGCTCGCCGGTAAGGATTCCGGCACCATGATCTGCCGCGCCAGCGCCGGCCCCAGCGCCCCGCCCGTAGGCGCAAGCCTGCAAGTGGGCTCAGGCTTTTCCGGCGAATGCGTTCGCACCGGCAGAATCTTGCGCTGCGACGATACCGAAACCGACGAACGCGTCGACCCTGAAGGTTGTCGCGCCCTAAACCTTCGTTCCATCCTCGCCGTTCCCGTGCGCATGGGCGAAAAAGTGATAGGCCTACTCGAAGTATTTTCCGCGCAGCCCGGCGCTTTTACCGAGAGTGACAGCACCGTCCTGCAGCGTTTCTCGGAAACGATCCTGGCCGCAGTCACTCGCGCCGCGCGCGCCTATGATGCCGCCGTCCCGCTTCCGCCCGCCCCAAAGCCGTTTGTCCCGTCCCCAGGCAGCGTCCTCTTCGCTCATCCGCCGGAAGAGAAAGAGAACAATAAAAAAGAAAAGCTCGATGCATCCTCCGCCGGCGACAAAGTCGGTGGCATCCGCCTGCCCCGCACCCACTTCTACCTCCTCCTCATTTGCTTTGCCGCCATCGCGCTCGCGCTCGGCTACATCCTTGCTCCATGGATTCAGGAGAAGCTCCGGGCCCGCCAGCGCAGCGGAGAGCAGACGGTTCTAGCCTCGTCGCAACCCCCGGCGGACGCTTCAAAGTCCGCCCCGCTCAACCCATCCGCTGATTCCGCGAATCTCGAACAACTCCGGGAACTCGCCGGCCAAGGCGACCCTGCGGCAGAAAACGCTCTCGGCCTGCTCTACGCCCAGGGCGATGAAAAGCAGTCAATCCGGCAAAACGAAAACGAAGCCTCCCGTTGGTTCGCCAAGGCCGCCGAAGGCGGCAATATTCCCGCTCAATCCAAGTTAGGATCGCTCTACTGGGGTGGACGCGGCGTTCCGCAGGATTCCAATCGAGCGTATTTCTGGACCGTGCTCGCCCGCGCCAACGGCGACGAAGCCAGCAAAGCCCTCGCACCCTTCATCGCCACTCGCCTTACCCCATCCCAGCGCGCAGCTATCGAGCAGCAAGCCGAACAATGGCTCGAGCGCCACGAATCCCCCGCCAAAAAACCCTCCCCCGCCCGATAGTTATGTCGTCGAAACGCTCGCCCGCCCGATAATTTGTCATCCTGAGCGGAGTAGATGGTCCGCGAAGCGAACCGTCTACGAAGTCGAAGGATCCCTACCCGTCTGCACACCGCTCGGCTCCGCAAGGCGTTTCTATCGATATGCGCTCCCGGTCTTGTCGGCCTCCGGCAAGTGGATCGGATTTCCGGCAGCCAGCTCCCGGATCGCCAAGCCGCCTCGCCCCGCCCCTGTTTAACCCTGTGCCCCCTGTGTTTAGGAATTTAGGACACGACCAGGAGACCGAAGCCGAAACTGAGAACTGAGAACTGAGAACTGTCTCCACTCCCGCAGCGTTAAAATAACCCAGAGGTCCCCGTTGCCCACCCTCCGCACCGTTCTCGACGAGCGCGTCCGCGAAGCCGATCCCGCTCTCTACGAGAAGCTCGAGAACAACCGCGTCCGCTGCTTCTCCTGCGGACACTGCTGTCCCATCCCCGAAGGCCAGCCCGGCGTCTGCAAAGTCCGCTACAACCGCGGCGGCACGCTCTACGTCCCCTGGGGATACACCGCCGGCACCCAGTGCGACCCCGTCGAAAAAAAACCGTTCTTTCACGCTCATCCCGGCGCGCTCGCCTACAGCTTCGGCATGCTCGGCTGCGACCTTCACTGCGCCTATTGTCAGAACTGGGTCACATCGCAGGCTCTGCGCGACCCCCACGCCGTCTCGCCTCCGCGCCCAGCCTCGCCGGAAGCGTTAGTGCACGACGCCCTCGCCCAAGGCGCAAAGATTCTAGTCAGCACCTACAACGAGCCTCTCATCACCAGCGAATGGGCGGTAGCTGTATTCAAAGAAGCCAAAGCCGCCGGACTCCTCACCGGCTTCGTTTCCAACGGCAACGCGACTCCGCAGGTTCTCGAATACCTGCGCCCCTGGCTCGATCTCTACAAAGTCGATCTCAAAAGCTTCGACGACCGCCACTACCACGAACTCGGCGGCCGGATCGGTCCCATCCTCGAAAGCATCCGTCGCATTTACGAGAGCGGCCTCTGGCTCGAAATCGTCACGCTCCTAATCCCCGGTTTCAACGATGCTCCGGACGAACTCCGCCGCCTGACCGAATTCCTCGCTGGCATCTCTCCGGATATCCCCTGGCACGTCACCGCCTTCCACGGCGACTACAAAATGACCACCCCTTGCAACACGAACTCGGAAGACCTCCTGCAAGCCGTCGAGATCGCCCGCCAGTCCGGCCTTCGCTACATCTACGCCGGAAACCTTCCCGGCTCCGTCGGTGAATGGGAAAACACGCGCTGCCCGCACTGTAACGAAACTCTGATCGAGCGCCACGGCTATCTGATCAAAAACTACCGCCTCGCTGCCGCCGGCCACTGCCCCAAATGCACCACACCAATCCCCGGCCGCTGGTCCCCGCATTTCGAAGCTCAAATCACCTCCCACCCTTTTCAGCCCGCCAGAAGATCAACCCTGTTCACAATCACTGGCCTTTAACTCGCCAAGCTGTCATCCTGACCGGAGCATGCCGATTCGCAAGGCGAATCGGCATGTGGAGTGGAAGGATCCCTATACCCTTTAACTCTCCTGACGCCATCAGGGAATTCTCACGATACCGCGAGGACCGTTCGTCCCAGTTCGCAGATACGAGCATGATTACTTTCTGCTTGACCCGGCAAAGGATTAAGATGATCGGTCTAAAACTTTCATGCGAAGATTCCAGCATTCTTTCCTAAGTGTTGTTCTCATCGCGCTTCTCTCCTCCTGCTCCCCCCGCGACTTCCTCACCCGCCGCCTCGCCTCCGACCTCATCGCAAGCTCCACCACCTTCCGCGCCACGCAGCAGTTCGAACTCCGCACCGGCATCGTCTCCAACCAGGACTACCTCTCGCCCGATTATCTCGCCCTGCAGCATCACGGCTGGATCTCCGCCACCAACGCCGCCTGCCCTCCAACTCTCGCGCCGCCGCCCTGCTGGGATGTCATGCTTACCCCCGCAGGTGTGGACACCTTCCAAAGCCTCATCGCCCCCGGCGACGCCGAGAAGCAATCCTTCAGCATCCCCACCGCGCGCCGCGACCTGGTCGCTATCACCGGAATCGCCAAACAAGGCAACGTCGCCGATGTCGAATTTACCTGGCGATGGATTCCCCTGAACGAAGTCGGCGCAGTCCTCTACCCCGGCGACGTTCACTACCGCTCCACCACAATCTTTCGCTCCTATGACGACGGCTGGCGAGTAGTAGAGAGCGTCGCCCTACCCGCCCAGCCTCTCGATGAAGCTCTCAAAAACGCAGACTCCGCGCAATAAGCGCCCGTGCCGGTCAGAGTAAAGATAACCCCCGCCGATCTACCCTGTGCGACCCCGTGCCCTCTGTGTTAAAGAATTTAAGGCACTGCCCATGACATGGTTGCCAACGCCAAACCCGCCGTTGTATAACCCTACTTCCCGCCAGGGCCCTTATGAAAATCTCCAAACAACTTATGTTCTTAGCCGTATTTCTCGTTTCCACATTGCCGACCTTAGCCGAAGGCAAACCCAAACTCACTCTCGACGAATTTTTCAACTCCGTCGATTACCCCGCCATCGCCATCTCTCCCGACGGCAACTCCGTCGTCATCGCCACCGAGCGCGCCGATTGGGACCAGCAAATCTTCCGCCACGATCTCTGGCTCTACCACGACGACGGCAAAGCCGGCTCCCTGATTCAACTCACGCAATCCGGCCACGACACCGAGCCCAAGTGGTCGCCCGACGGCCGCTGGATCGCATTCCTCTCCGAACGCAAACCTTCCTCGGAAAAAGACCCTGACTCAGACGATGACAAAAGCAAGAAAGACAAAGCCGACAAAGCCGACACCAGCCAAATCTATGTGATCTCTCCCACCGGCGGCGAAGCAATCCCGCTGACCCAGGGCGAGGAAGAAGTCCACGCCTTTTCCTGGTCCGCCGATTCCCGCACCCTTTATTTCGCTACTCGCAACCCCTGGACCAAGGTGCAGAAAGACGAATACAAGAAACAATGGAAAGACGTCGTGCAATATCGCACCGCCGAGCGTGGCGACACTCTCTTCGCTCTCGACTTCGCCGCCGCACTCGCCAGCCACGCCGCCGCGCCTGCGAAACTTCCTGAAAAAGACGGAAGCGAAGCCGACAAAGACTCCGATCTCACCCCCGGTGCTCGCCCCCTCGCAACCTCGCCCCTGCGCATCGACGATCTGGTCACCTCGCCCGATGGCAGCAAACTCGCCTTCGTCACCAATTCGATCAACCAGCGCCAGGAAAAAACTGAAGACGTTGAAATCTACGCACTCGATCTAACCCGTATGGGAGCGGGCGACTCGCCCGCGACTGCCGGCGCCAAAAACAATCCGCCCCCAACCCAGCCCCGCCAACTAACCCACAACCATGCCGTCGAAGGAAGCCTGCGCTGGGCCAACGACAACCGCCACATCTTCTTCACCGTCGAAGTCGGAGACGTAACCGGCCCCTATCGCGACCTCCAGCCTCACCTTTACTGGGTCGATAGCGATCATCCGGATTCCGAACCCGCCCCCTTCGAGCAATGGAGCAAAGATTTCCCCGGTACCGTCGATCACTTCGCTGTTGCCGCGGACCAGGTGCTAGCCTCGGCTCGCATCGGAACCGAAGTGCCAATGTACTCGGCCACTCAGCCCACCAAACCCCTGCACAAACTCAACGGCTGGGATGGCACTTACGCAATTCTCTCCGCCGCCGCGCACTCTCCTCGCGTTGCCTTCGTGTATTCCTCGTTGCAGAAGCCGCCCGAAGTCTATCTCGCCGAGAACCCGGACCAACTCGACCAGGCCCGCCCCATCACCTCTCTCAACCATCTCTTCACCGAGCGCGATCTCCCTCAAGGCAAGCCCTATCGCTGGCACGCCGACGACGGCACCACCATCGAAGGCATGTTGATCTACCCTCCCGGCATCGACCCGCAAGCGCCGCCAAAGCATCTGCCCCTCTTCACCTTCATCCACGGCGGCCCCGCCGATGCCGATGGCAACCGCTTTGAAGCCGATTGGTACGAGTGGTCTCGCCTCGCCGCCACTAACGGATGGCTCGTCTTCGAGCCCAACTACCGCGGTTCCACCGGCTACGGCGACAAGTTCCTCGAGCAGATCGTTCCTCAAATCGTCTCCCGCCCCGGCAAAGACATTCTCGAAGGCGTCGACGCCCTCATCAAAGACGGCATCGCCGACCCCGACCATCTCACCATCGGCGGCTACAGCTACGGCGGATACATGACCAACTGGCTCATCACCCAAACCACCCGCTTCAAAGCCGCCGTCACCGGCGCCGGCGCAGTCGAGCACGTCGGCAACTGGGGCAACGACGACACCACCCTCGACGACGCCTACTTCCTCGGCGGACGCCCCTGGGAAGCCCCCCAGCGCTACCACGACGAAGCCGCCATCTTCCAGATCGACAAAGTCCGCACTCCCACCCACATGTCCGCCGGCGCCGACGACATCCGCGTCGCCGTCCTCGAAGACTACCTGCTCGAGCATGCCCTCTATTCCCTCGGCATTCCAAACGCATTACTAATCTTCCCCGGCGAAGGCCACAGCCTAAGCAAGAATCCCTGGCACGGCAAAATCAAAGTCCGCGAAGAATTAAACTGGCTGCAAAAATACGGCGGCGTTCCGGAGCGCCGGCGCCCCGCCGGCAACTGACTCCTCACTTCTGTCATTCCGGGCGCAGTCGAGGAACCTGGCTGTTTGATCGCGTTCTCTGCGACTAGAGCCTGCCCTGAGCGGAGTCGAAGGGGTGGGGATTTTGACTTCGTGTCTCGCCTATGGATTCTGCACTGAAATAAAGTTCGCGCGACGTTGCAGAGGGTGCCCCATCTTTCGCGTCCTTTGCGAAAGGTGGGAAACTCCGCTGCCTGCACCGGAGGATTTGCCCTTCCGGGGAGTTGACTCCATGACTACCCCACTCCAGCCCCGTAGGGGCGGCATATAACAGCCCCGGACGTAAGTCCGGGGTAAGCCCAAGAAAAGGGAACCGAGTCCTGGAGTGCACCCTTCGTGTGAGACACAGAAATTGGGGACAGTTTGTGTTGTTAGAGAGATTGTAAACCGGGGGAGTGGGGTGTGGGGCGAGGGGGCGGT